>OKCX01000345.1_pt1 | contig 11934 bp, 8 predicted proteins | sample 1614161 | NCBI WGS metagenome assembly OKCX01 (sample SAMN04436910, study PRJEB24849) | human gut metagenome | biome: human gut; feature: NICU; material: stool | host: Homo sapiens | place: USA: Saint Louis, MO | collected 2012-05-24 | reverse complement strand
AATCCTGTGGATTGCCCATAGCAGTGCGCGAAGCGCACGTCGCATATCACGTCGGGGGCTGGCGGCGAAGCCGACTGGGGGTGGCCGGAAACAATGCACCGCCAAGCACCCTCCGGCACCAGCGGAGCCGTGTGATTCGCGTCACGGTGGGCGGAAACCGTGAGATACATGTTGAGAGTACGGCAGAGATCGCATTATCGTGTGCTCCGTGACAAAATCACAGGCGGAACAGATCAAACCAATCACCGACAACAACGCGAACGTGCTCTATCAGCACGGCACGCTGGCATTGCTCGTCCCCGGGCTGCTGGAAGGCACGACCACCATCGGCGAATTGCTGAAGCACGGCGACACCGGCATCGGCACCGGCGAGGGACTCGACGGCGAGCTCATCATCCTCGACGGCGAGGCGTACAAGGTCGGGCAGAGCGGCGTGGCGGAGCGGGTGCCGGACGATTTCACCATGCCGTTCGCGAACGTGCACCACGCCGCGTTCCAATACCAATGCGAACGGTCAGACATCGGACTCAAGGCGCTCAACAACCGCATCGTCGAGGCGAACGGCCGAGCCAACACCTTCTTCTCGGTGATCGTGCGCGGCACGTTCAGCTTTATCAAGACGCGAGCCGTCATCAAGCAGCAGGCGCCCTACCCCACACTGGTGGAGGTGGCCGACCGCCAGGCGATGTTCCTGCGCCACGATGTCAGGGGCACGCTGCTCGGCTATTTCTCGCCGGTCATGTTCCACGGCGCCGCGGTGGCCGGATTCCACGAGCACTTCCTCTCGGACGACCGCACCTTCGGCGGCCACGTGCTGGATGCGGTGCTCGACCACGGCAAGATCCACAGCCAGGTATTCGACACGCTGATGCAGCATCTTCCGGTGGACGACCCGGGATACCGCAATCACGATTTCAGCAAGGATCCGATCGCCGAGGCCATCACCACCGCCGAAGGCGACACCCACTGAAAGGTCGTCGCGCGCCGCGAGGCAACGCATACGACGATGGACCCCTTCCGACCGGCGCACGTTGGATTGACGCCCCGGCCTCATACGATTCCGCCGAAAGCCATGCTCGCCGACCATCACGATAAGATTACCTGTTATGGCCACATCAACGAGATCTCCGCAGACGCGCCGCAAGACCCTCAAACGCGACTGGGTCGATAACCAGCCAGGCGCATGGGTCATGGTCATGCTGCCGGCGGTTGCCGGAGCCATCATAGGCGGGCCCAATCTCGACGCCTTATGGCTGCTGGCGGCGTGGGCCGCCTGTTATTGCGTGCAATTCAGCGCCGCCCACTGGTTCAAGTCGCATTGTTCGCGGCGTTACCTGCCGCCGATGCTCGTCTATATCGCGGTGCTCGCCGTGATCGGGCTGCCGTTCCTCGCCACGCACACCGGAGTATTGCGTTGGGCACCGTTATATATGGTGCTTGCAGCCCTCTCGATGCTCTCCTCATGGCTGAGGAAGGAGCGATCGCTGTGGGGCAACGCGGTGGCCATAATCGCGGCATCGGTCATGGCCACGGTAATCGTGTCGTTCGGTTCGAGGAACGAGAGGGCGTGTCTCGAGTCCTTCGCGCCGTTGGGAACCGACGCTTCGACGGCCTCCTGCGGCACCGCAGCCGCCAGTACCGCCATTCGGACCATGCCAGGCATGGATAGGCTCTTTGATCTTCATGCGTGGTGGCCCGCAGGCGCCTTGCCCACGGTGGGATTGGCCGCAGCCATACTGTTCGCACTGACGCAGTATGGCTCGGTGCTGGTGGTCAAAACCATGATCCGCGAGCGGGGCAAGCGTTCGTATCTGGTGGCGTCATGGGCCTGGCACGCGGCGATGCTGCTGATATTCGCCATCCCGGATGGCCGTAGCCCCTACCTCATCGTGATGGCCATTCTGTTGTTGGCCCGCGCCATCACGTTGCCGATGGCGGCACGGCACCGGACCATAAAACCCGTCGTCACCGGTATCACCGAGGCGTTCGCCAGCTTCATCGCCTTCGGATGCATCCTCGCGGCGCTCTTGGCATAACACGGCTCAAGGTATTCCCTCGCGCTAAATATTCCACCGCGCAGTGATCCTTCCACGGCGCAGTAACCTCTTCCACCATGCAGTGATCCTTCCACCACGCGGTAATTGTTCCACCACGCGGTTAAGGAAAATCGGTTTTCCGCGGAATTCCGCCAATTTGCCCTACCCCGCCGTGGAAGAGTTACCGCGCGGTGAAAAGATTACCGCGCAGTGGAACAATTGTAACGACGCGGAGGAATCACCGTACGACAACGCGGAATGCCACCACGCCGCAGGCACTCCACCACGAGGAAACCATTCCACGGCGCGGCAAACATTCCACCGCGTATCAGAAGGAAAATGACTATCCGCGAAATTCCGCCAATCTGGCCTGCCACTCCGTGGAGGGATTACCGCGCGGTGGAACGATCAGTGCGTCATGGAACCCCACCACGCGGCAAACACCCCACCACGAAGAAATCGTTCCACGACGTATGAGAGAAGAAAGGATCATCCGCGGAATTCCGCCAGTTTGCCCTACTCCGCCGTGGACACTTTACCGCGGCGTGGAAGGGGTACCGCGCGGTGGAACGATTACCACGCCATGGAAGATCACCACCATGACGCGAAATGCCGCCACACCATAGGAGTTCCAACAGGCGGCAAACCATTCCACGGCGCGGTAAACATCCCACCGCGAAGAAATCGTTCCACGGCGTATGAGAGAAGAAATGACGATCCGCGGAATTCCGCCAATTTGGACTACCACGCCGTGGAGGGATTACCCGCGCGGTGGAACGATCAGTGCGCCGTGGAACTCCACCACGCGGCAAATACACCACCACGCGACGGCGCGGAATGCCGCCACGCGGGGGGCAAACGGAAGAGCCCGGCCCCGTGTTGGGGTCGGGCTCTGGTTATACGGCTAGGTTGCCGCTAGTTTTCGGGCCACCTATGCGCTTGGACGCGCTCAGACGCGCTCGGAGGCTTCCTCGGTGGCGTCGACGCCTTCGCGCTCGATGCGCATGGCGCGGCCTTCGGCCTGCGACACACCGTAGTAGGCGGCGATGGCGATGTCCTTCATGTCCTCGATCTGCGGGATGCGCGGGTTCGCGGGGGCGCACTGGTCCTCGTAGGCGCGCATGCCGATCTGGTCGAGCACGCTCCAGAAGTAATCCTCGTCGACGCCGCAATCCTTGAAGCTCTTGTTCATGCCGAGCTTGTTGTCGCGGTAGTCCTCGACGGCCTTCGCCAGGTTCTCCACGGCCTCGGCCGGGGTCTTGCCCGGATCGACGCCGAGGTTGATGGCCAGATCGCGGTAGCGCTCATCGGCGATGTACTTGCTGTACTTCGGCCAGCTGGTCGGTTCCTCGGGAACCTGGCCGTTGTAGCGGATCACGTACGGCAGCAGGATCGAGTTCGTGCGGCCGTGGGCGATGTGGCACAGGGCGCCGATGGTGTGGCTCATGCCGTGGCACATGCCGAGGAACGCGGAGCCGAAGGCCATGCCGGCCATGGTGGCGGCATTGTGCATCTTCTCCTGGGCGCGGGTCTTCTCCTCGCCGGGCTCGCCGTTGACGGACTCGGCCAGGTTCTCCCACACGAGCTTGGCCGCGTGCAGCGCCATGCCGTCGGTGAAGTCGTTCGCGTACACCGACACGTAGGCTTCCATCGAGTGGGTCAGCGCGTCGAAGCCGGCGTCGGAGGCCAGGCGGCGGGGCTGGGGGCGGGCCAGCACCGGATCCACGATCGCGACGGACGGGGTCAGCGCGTAGTCGGTGATCGGGTACTTGTAACCGGTCTTGTGGTCGGAGATCACCGCGAACGGCGTCACTTCCGAGCCGGTGCCCGACGAGGTCGGGATGCACACGAGCTTGGCCTTCTTGCCCAGCGGCGGGATCTTGAAGGCGCGCTTGCGGATATCGAAGAACTTCTCGCGCACGTCGGAGAAGGCGATTTCCGGGTGCTCGTAGAGCAGCCACATGATCTTGGCCGCGTCCATCGGGGATCCGCCGCCGACCGCGATGATCGTGTCGGGCTCGAACTCCTCGCGCATCATCTCGGCGCCACGCTCGACGATCTCGACGGAGGGCTCCGGCTCGACGTAGTCGATGATGCGGAAGGTGACGCGGTTGGCGCGGGCGCGCAGCTGGTCGATGACCTTGTCGACGATGCCAAGTTGCTCCATGACCTTGTCGCACACAATGACGGCCTTCTCGATGCCGTACATGTCGCGCAGGTACTTGATGGCGTTCGGCTCGAAGTAGGTCTTGGCCGGGATCTTGAACCACTGCATGTTGTTGTTCCTCCGAGCGATGCGCTTGATGTTGAGCAGGTTCACGGCCTGCACGTTGCCGGACACCGAGTTGCCGCCGTAGGAGCCGCAGCCCAGGGTCAGCGACGGGGCGATCGCGTTGTAGATGTCGCCCACGCCGCCCAGCGAGCTCGGGGAGTTCCAGATGATGCGGCATGCGTGCATGCGCTGGCCGTACTCGCGCACCAGAGCCTCGTCGTTGGTGTGGATGGCGGCGGTGTGGCCGGCGCCGTGCACGAGCATCTGCTCGCACATCTCGAAGGCCTGCTCCTTGTTGTCGGACTTCAGCAGCGCCTGGACCGGAGCGAGCTTCTCCATGGTCAGCGGCTCCATCTCGCCGACTTCCTTGCACTCGGCGATCAGGATCGTGGCGTCGGACGGGATCTCGAAGCCCGCGGCCTTGGCGATGTACTGCGGGGACTTGCCCGGGACCACGGAGTTGAGCACGGTGTGCTGATCGGGGCTCTCGTAGGCGGTGACGCCGAACATGTAGCGCTCCAGCTTGGCCTTCTCGTCCGCGTTCACGAAGTAGGCCTTGCGGCGCTTGAGTTCCTTGACGAGCGGCGCGTAGATGTCCTTGTCGGCGATGATGGCCTGCTCGGTGGCGCAGATCATGCCGTAGTCGAAGTGCTTGGAGAGGACCAGATCGTTGGCGGCGCGCACGATGTCGACGTTCTTGTCGACGTAGGCCGGCGCGTTGCCGGCGCCCACGCCGAGGGCCGGCTTGCCCGACGAGTACGCGGCCTTGACCATGCCGGGGCCGCCGGTGGCCAGGATGGTGGCGACGCCGGGGTGCTTCATCAGCGCGCCGGTCGCCTGGATCGACGGGTGCTCGATCCACTGGATGCAGTTCTCCGGGGCGCCGGCCTCGATGGCCGCGTCACGCACGATGCGGGCCGCCTCGACAGAGCACTTCTGCGCGCCCGGGTGGAAGCCGAAGATAATCGGACAGCGGGTCTTGAGGGCGATGAGCGACTTGAAGATCGCGGTGGAGGTCGGGTTGGTGACCGGGGTAACGCCGGCGACAACGCCGACCGGCTCGGCGATCTCGTCGATGCCCATCACGTCGTCCTCGCGGATGATGCCGACGGTCTTCTGGCCGGCCAGGTAGTTGGTGACGTGCTCGCAGGCGAAGATGTTCTTGGTGGCCTTGTCTTCCACGAGGCCACGGCCGGTCTCGTCGACGGCCATCTTGGCCAGCACGAGGTGCTTGTTCAGCGCGGCGATCGACGCCTTGGCGACGATGCGGTCGACCTGCTTCTGATCCAGTTTCTCAAACTCGTCAAGCGCCTTCAGGCCCTTCTTGACCAGGGCGTCGACCTCGGCCTCGGCCGCTGCCTGCTTCTCCTCGGGGCTCGGCTTGGTGGGAGCCTCGGCCTTCGTTGCTTCTGCCATGAATCCTCCTCGACTTGCGGTTGCAAATTGGGTTTCCGCCTATGGTGGAGCGGACATTGTCCAGCCACATCGCATCAGCGTTTTGTGGCCTAGCTCACAATTTACTGGATAGCGCACATCTCTGCATACGCACAATTTCACCGGCGTTTCATGTGCGACTTTGATCTCTTTTTGTTACAAAATGCGATTTTTCCAACGCAAAACATACCAATACCCACCTATTTGGGAGTTTTTGTTCGATTTTTCCCCGTACCTCACACAGCAAAAGCGCACATCCAGATCCAACTTATAGAAAGGTGATTTCTATAATATACGTACGACATCAAAGTTTTTAGAAAAAACTTTCCAAAAGTTGGTTCATCGTTAACCATACCCCTCCCTCGCACAGTACACTGGCACGTAGTGCGCATGAGATATCAGGCGATCAAGGAGGCTCCCATGACGTCGACGCCGTCGTTTGCGGTCAAGGAACACAATCGCAACGCGATTGCCAGGTACCTCTACGCTCACGCCCATGCCACCAAGCAGGAGCTGGAACGGGAGCTCGGGCTGAGCCTGCCCACCATCACGCAGAACCTGCGCATGCTGGACGGCGAGGGATTGATCACCCGCGGAGCGCTGCAGGAATCGACCGGCGGCCGCAAGGCCCGGTCATACGAATTCAATGCGCGTCACCGCGTATCCATCGGCGTATCGATGCGGCCCGGCGACCTGGTCCTGTGCGCCGTGGATCTTCACGGCAACGTCATCGCCGAAGCGGACCGCGCCATCCCCTACCGCAATACCAACGCGTACTATCAGCGTATCGGAGGCATCGTCAACGACTTCGCCGCGGAGACGGAGAAAGACGGCACGGCGGCTCTCGGCGTGGTCTTTTCGGTTCAGGGCATCGTTTCGGCGGACGGCACCGCGATCACCTTCGGCGCGATCATGGGCAACACCGGGCTCACGCTGGACGTCATCAGCCAATCGGTGCACTACCCGTGCATCATGATCCGCGACTGCGCCGCATCGGCCATGGCGGAACTGTGGGCCGATCCGACGCTGACCGACGCCGTCTGCATCTACCTGGACCGCCGGCCGGGCGGCGCCGTCATCGTCGGAGGCGGACTGCACCAAGGCCCCAACCAGTGCAACGGCGCCATCGAGCACATGTGCCTCGTGCCGAACGGCAAGGCATGCTACTGCGGCAACCGCGGCTGCATGGACGCCTACTGCTCGCCGGAGACGCTGCCGGAGGACTACGAGAGCATCCCCGGATTCTTCAGCGTGCTCGAACAGGGCGAGACGCACCACCGGGAACGCATGGACGAGTGGCTGGAGCACGTGGCGCAGGCGATCGTCAACGCTCGCACCATGATCGCGGGCGACGTGATCATCGGCGGCGAGGCCGCGCAATATCTCGACGACGGGGACATCGCCGATCTCAGGGCCCGCGTCGAGCGCCTCAGCCCGTTCGGCACCGATCGGTTCGTGTTGCGCAAAAGCCTCCGCTCCGATCACCAGGACGCCGTCGGCGCGGCGCTGCGCCCGGTCGAGGCGTATCTGGAGGACATCTGCGGCAAGTGAGCCGCCCGCCGGACGGGTATCCGGTTGCGCACCAGCACCCGCGCCCGCACCCGGTCAGACGATCTGGCAGAACTCGATGGTCTCGCCGTTGGGCCCGTACACGTTGAAATAGCGGATGCCGTTGTCCCAGAAGGTCGGGATGGACTGGATCTCGGCATCCTTGAAGTTCAGGCCAAGCTCCTTCGCGTTCTCGAACGCCGCCTCGATGTCCGGGGTGTCGAACGCCCAATGATTGATGGCGCCGGTGGTCATCGGCGCGGGGTCGCCCTCCCACGTCTCGATGGTCAGATGTCCGTAGCGCAGGAAGGCGCAGCGGTTCTCCCCGTTGCGGAACAGCCCGGCGAGTTCGAATCCGAGCACATCGGTGTAGAACGCGATGGTCTCGTCCAAATCCTTCGCCGGCATGCCGGAATGCTGAAGGTCGGTGGTGAATGCGGTCATCGGCTTGGCCATTGGGTTCTCCTTTGCAACGAATGGTCGGCACCATGGTATGTCAATCGATTGGCGCGACACGATTCGCACAGACGGACGCACCAGGCAGACGCGCCATGCGAACGCACGATCCTCGATCCATTTTTGCAAATTACCTTTCGGTAAGTCGCCGATTACGCCGGTTCGCACGCCGCAGCCCCTGCCATTGCCCGATTCATCCCCAAAAAATCGACGCGGCTACAATGGGTATATGAAGCACGCGATACCCCAGCGGTATGCGATACCGCATCGATACGCCACACGGCCCGGACTGTACTTCACCGACGACGGTGGCGCCGATGCCGTCGTGCGGTCGGAGACAGCCGATCAGGTATGGCTGTGCGTCTACGAGCCGGTCGACCGGCCAACCGCATTCTTCACCGACGCGGTCCGGATCTTCGAGGATTCCCCGTCGCCGTTCATCAATGAGATCCACGCGCATCCGGTCTGCACGCGCATCATCGAGTCCCTGTACCTGCGCGAGACCCTGTTCCGCATGGAGGGGCCGAATTACGGCCTGTGGTACGTCCACCTGCCCAAGGCATGGGACGGCATGCGCTACGCCTACCGCGTGGACGGCGCCTGGGACCCGAAGAAGGGCATCCAGTTCAACCCGTACAAGCTGCTGCTCGACCCGTACGGCAAGGGCATCGACGGCAGCATGGAGCTCGACCCGGCGGCGTTCTCCTACCAGTGCGAGCTCGACGGCAACGGCCGGATCGTCGGATCGGCGTTCGGCGCCATGAGCACCATCGACGCGCTCGGCAAGGTGCCGCTGTCGGTCGCGATCGACGACCGCGACGAGACCAAGCACGACGCCGACCCGTCGCACCCCCACGTGCCGTGGAGCAAGACCGTGCTCTACGAGCTGCACGTCAGGGGGTTCACCGCCAACGCGCCTTGGCTGCCCGAGGAGCTGCGCGGCACCTATGCCGGGCTGGCGCATCCGGTCACGCTCGCCTATCTGCAGGGCCTCGGCGTCACGTCGATCGAACTGCTGCCGATCCAGGCCAAGCAGAGCGAATTGTTCCTGCAGGAGCGCGGCCGCACGAACTACTGGGGGTACTCGACCCTCGGCTACTTCTCCCCCGAGCCCTCGTACGCCACCGCCGCCGCCCGGAGCAAGGGCGCCCGCGCCGTGCGCGAAGAGGTGATCGACATGGTGCGCGCCCTGCACGAGGCCGGCTTCGAGGTGATCATGGACGTGGTCTACAACCACACCTGCGAAGGCGGCGTGGAGGGGCCGACCGTCTGCTGGCGCGGATTGGACGCGATATCGTACTACCGTCACCAGAAGAACAACGCCGGCCGGTTCGAGGACACGACGGGCTGCGGCAACACCTTCGACTTCACCAACACGCATGTGGTGACCTTCGCCGTGGACTCGCTGCGGTACTGGGCCAAGCACATCGGCATCGACGGGTTCCGCTTCGATCTGGCCGCATCCCTGGCCCGCCTCGACGGCGATTTCACCAAGCACCATCCCTTCCTGTACGCCCTGCGCTCCGATCTGCTGCTGGGCAACCTCAAGCTCATCATGGAGCCGTGGGATCTGGGGCCCCAAGGGTGGCGCACCGGTGGCTTCGGCCTGCCGTTCAGCGAGTGGAACGACCAGTTCCGCGACACCACGCGGCAATTCTGGGTCACCGACACGCAACCCGGGGCCCGCAGCGGTTTCGGCATGCAGGAGATGGCCACGCGGCTGTGCGGCTCGGCCGATCTGTTCGCCACCGACCCCGGCCGCGGATGCGTCTCCTCGATCAACTACGTAGCCTGCCATGACGGATTCACGCTCACCGATCTGACCCGGTACGCGTCCAAGCACAACGAGCGCAACGGCGAAAACAACATGGACGGCACCAACATCAACCATTCGGCGAATTTCGGCATCGAGGGGCGCAGCGACGACCCGCGCATCAACCGCAGGCGCGAGCTGGCGGCGATGAACATGTTGGGCACGCTGATGCTGTCGCTGGGCACGCCGATGATGCTGGCCGGCGACGAATTCTGCAATACGCAGTACGGCAACAACAACGCGTACGCGCAGGACAACGACATCACCTGGCTGAACTGGGACTGGCTGTACCAGCCGAAGAAAACGCCGGAGATGCGGCGGCTGGAGATCGTGTCGCGGCTGATCGCGATACGCAAGTCGCTCGACCTGTACCATCACGAGGAATTCTTCACCCGGCTGACGCAGCTCGGCCTGTTCAAGCCGTCGAGCCGCGTGCAATGGTATCTGCCGAACGGCACCACGCCGATGGACCACGACTGGTTCGACACCAGCGTGCGCAGTTTCGTCATGAGGCTGCAGTCGCAGGCCGAGACGGGCATCCTCATCGTGATCAACGGCGTCGACGAGGAGAAGGCCTACCGTCTGCCGTCCGATTGCGAATGGCAGTGCGAATGGACTTCAGGCGTGGTCAACGGCGTGCGCCCCGCCAGGGGAGCCCATGTGGAACGGTTCGATCCGTTGTCCCACGCGGAGGAGGACAACTGGACGAGCGCCGTCGACGACCACAGTCCGATACGCGAGGTGGTCATGCACGTGCAGAACCGCCTGTCCGTGCAGCCCGGACCGAGCGACCCGATCCGCTACGGCGATCCCGGGCACGGCGATCCGGCCCGCGGCCAGCAGCTGAGCTACTCGCACGGCGGGGACGGCGGCGACGCCGACCCGCACGTCAGCACGATCGCGGCCTCGTCCCCGCAGCACTCGCCGCACGACGACAACGCGATCCTCAACATCGCCGACGCCTTGGACGACTCGGAGAACGACGGGACGGACGAATCCAAGGACGCGGCGCCCGACCCGAACCTGTGGGCCGTTCCCGGACTGAGCATCAGCATCATGAAGCAGATCCAGTAGCGCGCGCAACAGCAGCGCACATAGCAAAAGGGCCCTTCCGCCACATGGCGGAAGGGCCCTTCGTAGAGCCGTACGGCTTTAGCGCTTCGAGAACTGCGGAGCGCGGCGAGCCTTGTGCAGACCAGCCTTCTTGCGCTCCACGACGCGGGCGTCGCGGGTCAGGAAGCCAGCCTTCTTCAGGGTGGCGCGGTTCGCATCGCGATCGATGGCGTTCAGCGCACGGGCCACGCCGAGGCGGATGGCGCCGGCCTGGCCGGTGGTGCCGCCGCCGTCAACGAGGACGATGACGTCGAACTTGCCTTCGAGCTTGAGCAGCACGATCGGGGAGTTGACCTCACGCTGCAGCAGCTTGGCGGGGAAGTACTCCTCCAAGGTGCGGCCGTTGATGGTCCACTTGCCGGTGCCCGGAACCAGACGCACGCGGGCGACGGCTTCCTTGCGACGGCCGGTGCCGTAGCCCGGGGCGATCGCGGAGGTGCCGGTGCCAGCGCCAGCGTTGGTTTCGGAGGTGTACGAGGTGAGCTCCTCTTCGGTTGCCTGAACCGCGGAGTCGTTGGTGTTTTCAGCCATGTTTCTCTATCTCCCTTCGGTTCACTTGGCCTGCTGCGAGACCTGGGCGATCTCGAAAACCTGAGGCTTCTGCGGGGTGTGCGGATGCTCGGCGCCACGGAAGATGTGGAGACGATCCATCTGCACCTTGGACAGACGGTTCTTCGGCAGCATGCCCTTGATGGCAGCCTCGATGATGCGCTCCGGCTTGTTGGCGAGCAGCTGGGCGTAGCTATCGCGACGCAGGCCACCCGGACGACCGGAGTGCGAGTACAGTTCCTTGCCCATCTTGTTGCCGGTCAGAGCGATCTTGTCGGCATTGATGATGATCACGTGGTTGCCGGAATCGGCGTGCGGAGCGTAGGTCGGCTTGTTCTTGCCACGCAGCAGAATAGCGGTCTGGGTGGCGAGGCGTCCGAGCACCACGTCGGTGGCGTCGATGACGTACCAGTCGTGAGTCAAGTCAGCTGGTTTCGGAGTGAAAGTTTTCACTGATGTACCTTTTCCTTATTGTGTTCCGGGCTTCCACAGCCGCATTGGTTGGACGCGACGGCTTCGGCCTCATTATCCGTGGGCTCCCTGAAAGTCCTCGGTGGCGAGTGGGAAAGCGCTTTGAAGGACCCCTTAGGGAAACACAACAATCTACTAGTGTATCGCCTGCCTTGACATTAGGCAAAACGGCGTCGCCCGTGTCGCGCGGACGCGCGGAACGGCCCCTCATACGAACGTGGCCGGCGCGGAATCACCGCGCC
>OKCX01000344.1_pt1 | contig 11948 bp, 10 predicted proteins | sample 1614161 | NCBI WGS metagenome assembly OKCX01 (sample SAMN04436910, study PRJEB24849) | human gut metagenome | biome: human gut; feature: NICU; material: stool | host: Homo sapiens | place: USA: Saint Louis, MO | collected 2012-05-24 | reverse complement strand
TACCACAATTGAGATCAGCCATATACGTTTCTAAGTCCTTTAAATAGCCTTGTGCCCTGGCGCATCGCGGTGACCGCCAGGCCATCAATTTTATTTTTGTCGCCACATCCGGTTTGCGGCCAGGCAGCCAACGCTGCCTGTTCCGTAACGCGAAATAATGGCCACGCCAGGGACATCATTGCGCGGCCTCCCCGATATCAACGCCAAATTGTGCCAGCAGATATTTCTCGGCCTGTTCATTCCAGATGCCGTGCGTTTCCTCAACCAGCCGCGCCAACTCTTTAAACAGCGGATCGGTTTTGCCTTTTTCGGCAAAATCGGCAATGGCAGTGAGCGGCATGGTCACGCCGTTATAAATGAGTTTTTTACCGCCAGGGATATCCGGCAGATTGAGCACGGTTTCTGGCACCGCATCCAGGCCACCGATATGGGTCACCATAAACGACGGCTGTAACTGCCCAGTGGCGCTAAGGGCAATCGCCTCTTTCATGTCGTCCGTTGAACCGCCAGATGTACCGACGACGTGCGTGCTGTTGTAATGGACGTTGTAGAAATTAAACGGCACTTTGAAGTTTTTATCCGTCGGCCCGGCAAAGAAGTTCAGACAGCCATCTTCCGCCAGTAATTCATCAGCCATCTCAACGACAGCAGGCACCGCCGCATAAACAAAAATGTCATCGAACCCGGCATCTCCTGTCAGCGCCCGCAGCATCTGGACAGGATCGCTCATCCCTTTGGTATTCACATACACCAGCTCAATGCCTTTACTGGCCGCCAGTTCCACCGGCAGCAGCTTCTGTACCTGCGCCAGACGTTTGTCGTCGATATCGACCACCACCACCCGCGACGGTTGTATGCCGCCGTTAATGGCGTAATCGATAGCGCCAATGCCCATCGGACCTGCACACGCCAGCAGTGCAATATTGCCGCCAGGTTTGACGCCCATGCGATGCTCATAAACATATTGCGTGGTGTGATAATTGGCATGATAAGCACCAATAATGCAGCACATAGGCTCTGCCAGCGACGCCGCAGCAAAATAAGAGCCGTGATACGGTAATACGCAGCCCAAATTAATGGCGATTTCGGGAATAATCATATAAGTGGCATTGCCGCCAAAATATTCGTAGCTGTAGCCCGCTGAATATCCGCTTGGTAACCCCATCGCCGGTTGCAATACAAAACGCTGGCCTTTTTTATATTTGCCAGTGAGATTTTTACCCACTTCGACAATAACCCCGGCACATTCATGCCCGGTAATGACCGGATGATTTTCTAAATCGTCGGGTACGCGTTTATGTTCACTACCGAGTAACGCCGCTTTCCAGGTCGATAAACAGACGCTGTCAGAAATTACACTCACCAGTAATTCATTATCGGTAATTTCTGGCAGTTCAAATACGCGCAGACGGACATCCCGCTTGCCATAAATAGCAGCAACTTTGGTTTTCATTTTTACCTCTGTAATCAGTGTTTATGTTCGGCGGTTAATTGATTAAATAAAGTGTCGAGTTTTGGATCGCCAATATAGTTATTAATCAATATCAGTGGTTTATCCGTCACACGTTTCACGCGCCCTTCCAGACTGGCATGAGTAACGACGATATCCGCATCCGCAGGCACGTTTTCTATGGCGTAATGTTTTACTTCAATTGCCAGCCCCGCTTTTTCCAGGCGTTTACGGAAGGTGGTCGCGCCCATCGCACTGGAGCCCATCCCCGCATCGCAAACAAAGGCGATACGCTTAACCCTGCTTAACGAGAATGCACCCTCTTGTTTCATCGCCTTAACCGCATTGGCTGACTGAGCAAACTCATCTTCGCTCTCCGTTTCCACCGTTTTTTCCATCTTCAGTATCAGCGAAGTAATAGCAAAGGACACCAGGGTACCTACCGTAACACCGGCAATTGTCGCCAGGAACGAGCCTTTCGGCGTCAGTGCCAGGTAAGCAAAGATAGACCCCGGACTTGGGCCAGCCACCAGACCACCGTCCAGTAAGTTAAACATCCAGGTGCCAGACATACCGCCCGCAATCATGGCAATAATGGTCAGCGGCTTCATCAGCACATACGGGAAATACAGTTCGTGGATCCCACCGAGGAAGTGAATAATCATCGCCCCGGGCGCAGAACGTTTACTCATCCCTTTACCAAACAAGGTAAACGCCAGCAGCAGCCCCAGGCCCGGACCTGGGTTAGAGGCCACCATAAAGAAGATGGATTTACCGTTAACCGAAGCCTGTTGCATTCCCAGCGGATAATAGACGCCCTGATCGATCGCATTATTGAGGAAAAGCACTTTCGCCGGTTCATTGATGACTGACAACAATGGCAGATAACCCGCATGTACCAGCGCCTCAATACACTCTTTGACGAAAGTATTGGCAATTAACACCGCCGGGCCGATAACTTCAAAACCCAGCAGACAAAGGAGCATCCCCGCGATACCTAATGAGAAGTTATTGATAACCATCTCAAAACCGGCAGGTATGCGTTTTTCCAGTGCCTTATCGACATATTTTATGACCAACCCACCGAGCGGCCCCATGATCATTGAGCCAAGGAACATCGGGATCTCTGCGCCAACGATCACACCAATAGTACCTATTCCGCCCATGACCGCCCCGCGTTTACCGCCGACCAGATGACCACCTGTAGAACCAATCATCACGGGCAATAAATAGGTAATCATCGGGCCGACAATTTTGGCGAAATGTTCGTTAGGCAGCCAACCGGTGGGAATAAATAACGCAGTAATAAAACCCCAGGCAATAAAAGCACCAATATTGGGGATGACCATTGCAGTCAAAAAGCCCCCAAAAGCCTGGACCTTTGCACGAGCAGACTTGTTTTCCATAATATTATCCTGTAGAGGAGAGAGTAATTATCCGCGGCTGATAATGTCCGCTAATTGTTTTTCTGATGATGCTGTTAAGAGTTGTTCGAGTATTTCTTCTTCGCACAGTAATTCACTTAACGCCTGAATAGCGCCAATGTGCGAATCGGCATCGGCAGCAGAGAGTCCGATGAGTAATTTAATTGGTTCGTCATTCCCCGGAAAATAAACACCTTGTTCAAGTAATGTCAAAGACATCCCGGTTTTAAGCGCCCCACATTCCGGTCGCGCATGAGGCATTGCCACGCCTGGTGCGAGAATATAATAAGGGCCATTGTTAATGGTGGAATCTTTAATTGCCTGAATGTAATTCTCGCTGATATAGTTTTTATCCAGCAATGATACCATCGAGAAATCGATAGCTTCCTGCCAATCTTTTGCTGAATGTATAACTGAGATTGATGATTCTGGAAAATAATCACTAAGCCGCATAAATTATCCTTATTTTATTTTTAGGGTACCGTCCGGCGGTAAAAATAAAATACTCGTGCGGTTTAATGAAAGCAATTGAGCAGGGAAACCGGTGTTTTGAAAACAGTGAATTATTAATTTCTTATATAACATTGAGTTATAGATATAACAACAAATGTCAATACGCATATCGTGATGCATATTACATAATTGATATTTATTGCATATAAATATTTGTGATCTACAACACGCCTTATCTATTGCTTGTCCGCAAACGGACATATCAAGGTAATAAAAAAGGTCGCCGAAGCGACCTTTTTACCCGAAATGCTAATTACAGCAGTTCTTTTGCTTTCGCAACAACGTTATCAACAGTGAAGCCGAACTCTTCAAACAGCAGCTCTGCCGGAGCAGATTCACCGAAGGTGGTCATACCGACGATAGCACCGTTCAGGCCAACATACTTGTACCAGTAGTCAGCAATACCCGCTTCTACAGCAACGCGTGCAGTAACCGCTTTCGGCAGTACGGATTCACGGTAAGCAGCATCCTGCTTGTCAAATGCGTCGGTAGACGGCATGGACACCACGCGCGCTTTCACGCCTTCGGCAGTCAGTTTTTCGTAGGCAGCAACAGCCAGTTCAACTTCTGAACCGGTAGCGATGAAAATCAGTTCCGGCTGACCGGCGCAGTCTTTCAGCACATAACCACCGCGCGCGATGTTTGCCAGTTGCTCTTCAGTTCGTTCCTGCTGCGCCAGGTTCTGACGGGAGAGGATCAGTGCGGTCGGGCCGTCCTGACGCTCAACACCGTATTTCCACGCGACCGCGGATTCAACCTGGTCACACGGACGCCATGTAGACATGTTCGGGGTTACGCGCAGAGAAGCGACCTGCTCAACCGGCTGGTGAGTCGGGCCGTCTTCGCCCAGACCGATGGAGTCGTGGGTGTAAACCATCACCTGACGCTGTTTCATCAGCGCAGCCATACGTACGGCGTTACGTGCGTATTCCACGAACATCAGGAAGGTGGAGGTGTACGGCAGGAAGCCACCGTGCAGGGAGATACCGTTAGCAATCGCGGTCATACCGAACTCGCGAACACCGTAGTGGATGTAGTTACCCGCAGCATCTTCGTTGATTGCTTTAGAACCAGACCACAGGGTCAGGTTAGACGGCGCCAGGTCAGCAGAACCGCCGAGGAATTCCGGCAACAGCGGACCGAACGCTTCGATAGCATTCTGAGACGCTTTACGGCTGGCGATTTTCGCCGGATTAGCCTGCAGTTTAGCGATGAACTCTTTCGCTTTAGCGTCGAAGTCAGACGGCATTTCGCCTTTCATACGGCGGGTAAATTCAGCGGCTTCCTGCGGATAAGCTTTCGCGTAAGCAGCGAATTTCTCGTTCCATGCGGATTCTTTCGCCTGGCCTGCTTCTTTCGCATCCCACTGAGCATAGATTTCAGACGGGATTTCGAACGGCGCATATTTCCAGCCCAGTTGTTCGCGGGTCAGGGCAATTTCAGCGTCGCCCAGCGGCGCACCGTGGGAGTCGTGGGTACCGGCTTTGTTCGGGGAACCGAAACCGATGATGGTTTTGCACATCAGCAGGGAAGGTTTGTCAGTCACTGCGCGCGCTTCTTCTACTGCGCGTTTGATAGATGCCGCGTCATGACCGTCGATGTCGCGAATAACGTGCCAGCCGTAAGCTTCGAAACGCATTGCGGTGTCGTCGGTGAACCAGCCTTCAACGTGACCATCGATAGAAATACCGTTGTCATCGTAGAATGCAATCAGTTTACCCAGCTTCAGCGTACCCGCCAGAGAGCAAACTTCGTGGGAGATGCCTTCCATCATGCAGCCGTCGCCCATGAAGGCGTAGGTGTAGTGGTCGACAATGTCGTGGCCCGGACGGTTAAACTGCGCCGCCAGCGTTTTTTCTGCAATCGCCATACCGACTGCGTTGGCAATACCCTGACCCAGCGGACCGGTGGTGGTTTCCACACCAGCGGTGTAACCCACTTCCGGGTGACCCGGAGTTTTAGAGTGCAGCTGACGGAAGTTTTTCAGTTCTTCCATCGGCAGATCGTAACCGGTGAGGTGCAGCAGGCTGTAGATCAGCATGGAGCCGTGGCCGTTGGACAGCACGAAGCGGTCACGGTCAGCCCAGGACGGATTCTGCGGGTTGTGTTTCAGGAAATCACGCCACAGGACTTCGGCAATGTCAGCCATACCCATAGGGGCACCCGGGTGACCGGATTTGGCTTTCTGTACTGCGTCCATGCTCAGCGCACGAATAGCATTGGCAAGCTCTTTACGTGAGGACATTTTGACTCCAGATCGGATGATGAAGGGCACGCCCTTAACGACTTGACGACAGCGCGTTTTGGGCTACGCCGGAAAATTTGCCAACAATTTACCGCAAGCCGCGCGTCATGTACATGGAACATCCTTTTGCCGCTTCAGAAATCTCTGGATCATGCTCGCATGTTGCGCAATCTACTCGCCCGTCCGCTGCGCTTTTCCTTATACTGAGACTGAGCGTCGATTCACCTGCAAACGGCGCATTTTTAGAATAATCCTGACCTTGTGCGGAAGAGAAAACATGAAAATTCGCGCCTTATTGGTAGCAATGAGCGTGGCAACGGTACTGACTGGTTGCCAGAATATGGACTCCAACGGACTGCTCTCATCAGGAGCGGAAGCTTTTCAGGCTTACAGTTTGAGTGATGCGCAGGTGAAAACCCTGAGCGATCAGGCATGTCAGGAGATGGACAGCAAGGCGACGATTGCGCCAGCCAATAGCGAATACGCTAAACGTCTGACAACTATTGCCAATGCGCTAGGCAACAATATCAACGGTCAGCCGGTAAATTACAAAGTGTATATGGCGAAGGATGTGAACGCCTTTGCAATGGCTAACGGCTGTATCCGCGTCTATAGCGGGCTGATGGATATGATGACGGATAACGAAGTCGAAGCGGTGATCGGTCACGAAATGGGGCACGTGGCGTTAGGCCATGTGAAAAAAGGAATGCAGGTGGCACTTGGTACAAATGCCGTGCGAGTAGCTGCGGCCTCTGCGGGCGGGATTGTCGGAAGTTTATCTCAATCACAACTTGGTAATCTGGGCGAGAAATTAGTCAATTCGCAATTCTCCCAGCGCCAGGAAGCAGAAGCCGATGATTATTCTTACGATCTTCTGCGCCAACGCGGCATCAGCCCGGCAGGTCTTGCCACCAGCTTTGAAAAACTGGCAAAACTGGAAGAAGGTCGCCAAAGCTCAATGTTTGACGACCATCCTGCATCCGCCGAACGCGCCCAGCATATTCGCGATCGCATGAGCGCGGATGGGATTAAGTAAAGCCCGGTGGTGTCGAACGTAGGTCAGATAAGGCGTTCACGCCGCATCTGACATGAATGGCACATTTGTTACCTTGTGCGCATTGCCGGATGCGATGCTGGCGCATCTTATCCGGCCTACGGGTGCCGAACGTAGGTCGGATAAGGCGTTCACGCCGCATCCGACATTAATGGCACGTTTTACCCGTGCGCATCGCATCTGGTGCTTACTCGCCCTTTTTCGCCGCCTGAATATACAGCATTTCCAGCGCCAGCGTTGCCGCTGCCAGAGCAGTGATTTCCGACTGATCGTATGCCGGAGCCACTTCCACTACGTCCATCCCAACAATGTTGAGATCTTTCAGGCCGCGTACCAGTTTAATAGCGCGATCGGAGGTCAGGCCGCCAATCACTGGCGTACCGGTGCCTGGTGCAAAAGCAGGATCCAGGCAGTCGATATCAAAAGTCAGGTAAACCGGCATATCACCCACAATCTGTTTCACTTGGGCGATAACGTCATCCACGCTGCGATCGTTCACCTGGCAGGCGTCCAGCACGGTAAAGCCGTTGTCTTTATCAAACTCGGTACGAATACCAATCTGCACGGAATGATTCGGGTCGATCAGACCTTCTTTCGGCGCGGTATAGAACATAGTGCCGTGGTCAAATTCACAACCGTTCGCATAGGTATCGGTGTGGGCGTCAAAGTGTACCAGCGCCATTTTGCCGAAATGCTTCGCATGAGCACGCAGCAGCGGCAGCGTAACAAAGTGGTCACCACCGAAAGAGAGCATACGCTTACCGGCAGCCAGCAGCTTCTCGGCGTGCGCCTGCAGCTTTTCGCTCATCTCACGGGCATCGCCAAAGGCATATACCAGATCGCCGCAGTCCACGACGTTCAGACGCTCACGCATGTCGAAATTCCACGGGAAGCGGTTGTGTTCCCAGGCCAGATTCGTCGAAACCTGACGGATCGCTGCCGGACCGTGGCGACCACCCGCACGACCAGAAGTGGCCATATCGAACGGCACGCCAGTAATCACCCAGTCTGCATCGCTGTCATACGGCTGGAAGTTCATCGGCAGGCGTAAAAAACCAAAGGCATTGGAAACCAGTGAGTTATCGTATTGATGACCTAAGGTGCTCATGGATGGACTCCTATTACAAAGTCGATATAAAAAAACCCTTCCGCGTCGTTAGGCCCGACGAGGAAGGGTTGGATTTGTCACAATAAATTGTGGCGGATTATCACCGCTAAATTAAGCGGATTCAAGTAACACAGGACTTACTCATCTTCAAGATAAGTATAACCGTACAAACCTGCCTCGAACTCTTCAAGGAACTGTTGTTGCAGTTCAGCATCAAGATCGGTTTTCTTCACTTGATCGCGGAACTGGGTTAACAGCGTTTTCGGATCGAGCTGTACATATTGCAGCATGTCCGCCACGGTATCGCCTTCGTCAGACAGTTCTACTTCTACGCTACCGTCAGGGAAGACGAACACGTCAACCGCTTCGGTATCACCGAACAGGTTGTGCATGTTGCCGAGGATCTCCTGATATGCGCCGACCATAAAGAAACCGAGCATCGGCGGATTCTCTGGATCGTACTCCGGCATTGGCATTGTCGTGGCAATACCGTCACCATCAATATAGTGGTCGATAGCACCGTCAGAGTCACAGGTAATATCCAGCAGCACAGCGCGACGTTCCGGCACTTGATCCAGCCCTTCCAGCGGCAGAACCGGGAACAACTGGTCGATCCCCCATGCGTCCGGCATCGACTGGAACAGCGAGAAGTTGACGTACATTTTGTCCGCCATACGTTCCTGCAGCTCGTCGATAATCGGACGATGAGCACGGTTTTGCGGATCCAGCTGCTTTTGCACTTCATGGCACATGCTCAAATAAAGCTGCTCAGCCCATGCACGTTCTTGCAGGCTAAAGATGCCGGAAGAGTAGCCGATATGAATGTCGTGCAGATCCATCTGACTGTCGTGTAACCATTCACGCAGAGAACGGCGAGTTCCCGGTTCGTGCATCTCCTGCCAGGTTTCCCACATGCTTTGCAGCGCGCGCGGCGCATCTTCTGCAGGCGCGGTCGGCACCGTGTATTCGTTACGTTCCACGCCGATGATATTAGACACCAGCACGGTGTGATGCGCAGTCACCGCACGACCCGATTCGGTGATTACCGTCGGATGCGGCAGACCGTTTTCTTCACACGCATCGCCAATCGCCCAGATAATGTTGTTGGCGTATTCATTGAGGCCGTAGTTCACCGAACAGTCGGACTGCGAACGAGTACCTTCATAATCCACGCCCAGACCGCCGCCGACGTCGAAGCACTGAATATTGACGCCCAGCTTGTGCAGTTCCACATAGAAACGCGCGGATTCACGAACGCCTGTCGCGATATCGCGAATATTCGCCATCTGCGAACCGAGGTGGAAGTGCAGTAGTTGCAGGCTGTCGAGACGCCCGGCTTCACGCAGGGTTTCAACCAGTTGCAGTACCTGAGTCGCAGCCAGGCCGAACTTCGATTTTTCCCCGCCGGAGGACTGCCATTTACCCGAACCCTGCGAAGCCAGACGTGCACGCACGCCCAGACGAGGAACGACATTCAGACGTTCTGCTTCATCCAGCACAATGGCGATTTCTGACATCTTCTCAATGACCAGATAGACCTTGTGCCCCATCTTCTCGCCAATTAATGCCAGGCGGATATATTCGCGGTCTTTATAACCGTTGCAGACGATGACGCTACGGGTCATGCCAGCATGTGCCAGTACTGCCATCAACTCGGCTTTGGAACCGGCTTCCAGACCCAGCGGTTCGCCCGAATGAATCAGGGACTCAATCACGCGGCGGTGCTGGTTAACTTTGATCGGATAAACAAGGAAGTAATCGCCGTTATAGCCGTAGGATTCCCTCGCACGTTTGAACGCGGCGTTAATGGAACGCAAACGGTGCTGCAGGATCTGTGGGAAACAGAACAGTGCAGGCAGACGCTGGCCCTGTGCTTCACGAGTTTTCACTAACTGCGCGAGATCGACGCGAGCTTCCGGGACGTCCGGGTCCGGGCACACGCTAATGTGGCCCAGCTCGTTAACGTCATAGTAGTTATTGCCCCACCAGGCAATATTGTAAGTACGCAGCATCTTGCTGGCTTCCTGGGAGCTCATTGCAACCTCCTGCATGGAGCGTAGTACACCGTGTTCGCCCGCTGACGAAGGCAAACCCATAGACATGTCGTCAGACATAGCGAACCTCAAATTATTTTATTAAGTGTAAAACAGTTAACGACTATCGCAGCCTGGAACTGCGATAACAACCCATAAGCACATGGATTTTCCAGCAGTGAATGCTGACGCTCCAACTGCGCAACCGGTTTCTTTTTCATAACATTATTAAGCACATAACCGAACGTAAGTGTGAAAGTTCGGCGAAACCACGAGAAAACTCTTGTTTTTACAAGAGCGCCCTTGTTCAGTCCTCAGTAACTGTAACCAGCTCTTGAATCCTGAGAAGCGCCGAGATGGGTATAACATCGGCAGGTATGCAAAGCAGAGATGCAGAGTGCGGGGAACGAATCTTCACCAGAACGGTGAGACAGGTTAAGCAGCAGACAACGGTTCATTATTTCGTATCACCTCCACGGCCGCCTGTTAAGACGAACCCACAAGCCAAAACTCTGATTTCAACCCGGCTGGAAGTGGCAACACGAAAGAAACGTCGTGTGCTTTTTATTTAAGCCGCGCGCCGCGTTTTATACCCCACAATGGCAGAAAATTGCAAAAGATAAATACGCAGAATGCCGGCATTGTCAGGAAAAATTTCCAGCCACGTTTTTAACAGAATGAGACACGATTCAAAAAAAAGTGGAAATAGGGTGAAGAATTGACCTAAAATAGCCATCCAGATGTTAATCCATCCATACCGATTAACACTCAGACTGCCAGTGTTTTTAACCTGCAGAGTCGTGGTAGGATCCGCTACCACAGAAAATCCACACAACAGTTTGAGCTAACCAAATTCTCTTTAGGTGATATTAAATATGGCAAAACACCTTTTTACGTCCGAGTCCGTCTCTGAAGGGCATCCTGACAAAATTGCTGACCAAATTTCTGATGCCGTTTTAGACGCGATCCTCGAACAGGATCCGAAAGCACGCGTTGCTTGCGAAACCTACGTAAAAACCGGCATGGTTTTAGTTGGCGGCGAAATCACCACCAGCGCCTGGGTAGACATCGAAGAGATCACCCGTAACACCGTTCGCGAAATTGGCTATGTGCATTCCGACATGGGCTTTGACGCTAACTCCTGTGCGGTTCTGAGCGCTATCGGCAAACAGTCTCCTGACATCAACCAGGGCGTTGACCGTGCCGATCCGCTGGAACAGGGCGCGGGTGACCAGGGTCTGATGTTTGGCTACGCAACTAATGAAACCGACGTGCTGATGCCAGCACCTATCACCTATGCACACCGTCTGGTACAGCGTCAGGCTGAAGTGCGTAAAAACGGCACTCTGCCGTGGCTGCGCCCGGACGCGAAAAGCCAGGTGACTTTTCAGTATGACGACGGCAAAATCGTTGGTATCGATGCTGTCGTGCTTTCCACTCAGCACTCTGAAGAGATCGACCAGAAATCGCTGCAAGAAGCGGTAATGGAAGAGATCATCAAGCCAATTCTGCCCGCTGAATGGCTGACTTCTGCCACCAAATTCTTCATCAACCCGACCGGTCGTTTCGTTATCGGTGGCCCAATGGGTGACTGCGGTCTGACTGGTCGTAAAATTATCGTTGATACCTACGGCGGCATGGCGCGTCACGGTGGCGGTGCATTCTCTGGTAAAGATCCATCAAAAGTGGACCGTTCCGCAGCCTACGCAGCACGTTATGTCGCGAAAAACATCGTTGCTGCTGGCCTGGCCGATCGTTGTGAAATTCAGGTTTCCTACGCAATCGGCGTGGCTGAACCGACCTCCATCATGGTAGAAACTTTCGGTACTGAGAAAGTGCCTTCTGAACAACTGACCCTGCTGGTACGTGAGTTCTTCGACCTGCGCCCATACGGTCTGATTCAGATGCTGGATCTGCTGCACCCGATCTACAAAGAAACCGCAGCATACGGTCACTTTGGTCGTGAACATTTCCCGTGGGAAAAAACCGACAAAGCGCAGCTGCTGCGCGATGCTGCCGGTCTGAAGTAATCTTTCTTCACCTGCGTTCAAAGGCCAGCCTCGCGCTGTAATGCCAGTCAGTTAAGCAACTGACTGGCTCTTTTTCGGGGCTGTGGGGTAT
>OKCX01000325.1_pt1 | contig 12750 bp, 9 predicted proteins | sample 1614161 | NCBI WGS metagenome assembly OKCX01 (sample SAMN04436910, study PRJEB24849) | human gut metagenome | biome: human gut; feature: NICU; material: stool | host: Homo sapiens | place: USA: Saint Louis, MO | collected 2012-05-24 | reverse complement strand
CGCTGGAGATACTGCATTTCTGCCAGCATGGGTCCAAGGTGTTCGGTATGCAGTCCTTTTTTACCGCCAGTGCGATACGCCTGCTCTTGCGGTACGTTCAATGTGGCTTCGTTGATCCCGGCAAAAACTTCGGCTTCCCACGCTGCGCGTAAAGTGCGTGGATCAACCGCAATACCCTCTTCACTCAGTGCAATATCAATCTCGTCGGCATCGAACAGTTCGGCGGTAAAACGCCACAACTTGTTGATGGCCTGCTGCATCTTTTGCCCTGATACGTCAGTACCATTGCCCAGTCGCTCCAGCCAGCCACGACTAAAACGCAGGTGATAGCGCGCTTCTTTAATTGCTTTGGCAGAAATCGCCGCCAGTTGCGGATCACGGCTTTCCATCAGACGGGTAAAGAGCGCCACATGCCATGCATCGATGAAATACTGGCGTGCAATGGTGTCGGCAAAATTGCCGTTTGGTTGTTCAACCAACAATAAGTTGCTGAACTGGCGCTCGTCTCGGGTGAAGGCCAGGGTATCTTCATCGCCTTCTCCCGCTAATTCAGCGGCATACGATAAGAAGTTGCGTGCCTGACCTAATAAATCGAGGCCAATGTTTGCCAGTGCGAGATCGATTTCCAGTTCCGGTGCGTGACCGCACCATTCACCCAACCGCTGGGAGAGCACCAGGCAGTTATCGCCCAGGCGCAAGGTGTAAGCCGTTAACTGATTCATTTCCGACCTCACATGTGCTCAATGCCATCAGGGATGGTGTAAAACGTTGGATGGCGATAGACCTTGCTTTCAGCCGGATCAAAAAATTCACCGCGTTCTTCCGGTTGCGAGGCAACAATTTCACTCGCCTTCACCACCCAAATTGAACATCCTTCGCTACGACGGGTGTAAGCATCACGGGCATTTTCCAGTGCCATCCGCTCATCGGCAGCATGTAAACTGCCAACATGGCGGTGTGATAAGCCCTGTTTGCCACGCACGAAAACTTCGTATAACGGCCAGTAAACATTACTCATTTTGAATCTCCTTATGCGACCTTACGGGCATGTTGTTTTTGTGCATGGGCCAGCGCTGCTTCCCGTACCCAGGTACCTTCTTCCCAGGCTTTACGTTTGGCGTCGAGCCTCTCCTGATTACAAATTCCGCGACCGTTAATTACTTCGTTAAACTCCTGCCAGTCGATCTCACCAAAGCGGTAGTGACCGCTTTCAGTGTCAAAATGCAGATCCGGGTCAGGAACGGTCATACCGAGCATTTCAACCTGTGGAACGGTGTTATCCACGAAACGCTGGCGGAGTTCGTCGTTGGTGAAACGTTTGATTTTCCAGGTGAGACTTCTGGCGCTGTTTGGCGAGTTATCATCGTTTGGCCCGAACATCATTAAGGCTGGCCACCAGAAACGGTTAATGGCGTCTTGCAACATCTGCTTTTGAGCTTCGCTGCCCTGCGCCAGTGCCATGCAGGCTTCAAACCCCTGACGCTGGTGAAAACTCTCTTCTTTGCAGATTTTCACCATTGCTCTGGCATACGGGCCATAAGAAGTGCGGCATAACGCCACCTGATTGACGATCGCTGCGCCATCCACCAGCCAGCCGATAACACCGATATCAGCCCAACTCAATGTCGGATAATTAAAGATGGAGGAATATTTCATCCGTCCGTCGAGCATTTTTTGGTAGATGTCTTCTCTGGCGCAGCCCAGTGTTTCGGCGGCGCTATAGAGATACAGACCATGACCGGCTTCATCCTGCACTTTGGCCAACAGAATGGCTTTACGCCGCAAGGTTGGTGCGCGAGTGATCCAGTTACCTTCAGGCAACATACCAACAATCTCGGAGTGCGCATGCTGCCCAATCTGGCGGATCAATGTCTTTCGGTAAGCATCGGGCATCCAGTCCTGTGGCTCGATAGCCGTTTCCTGGGCTATCCGTTGCTCAAAGCGTTCTTCTTGGGTCACGTCATCACCTTTACGATTCCAGTTTTCGTGAATTAATTAAAAACACGAATCACATTGTTTTATGAAAGTTACACAATAGTTAAGTAAAATCACAAATTTTGTATGTTTGAACTGTGACGGATTTCGCACCCTATTTTTATAAATCATTATTTATCAGTGCATTAATGTTTTCCGCAGTTGCTATACAGATCGCATAGTTAACATTTCGTTAAAAGATCCCTTGCTTTTTATGATTCGCGATTTAACTATTAGCAACAGAAATGTGAAACATCTGGAGAGTAGCGATGCAGCAGTTAGCCAGTTTCTTATCCGGTACCTGGCAGTCTGGCCGGGGCCGTAGCCGTTTGATTCACCACGCTATTAGCGGCGAGGCGTTATGGGAAGTGACCAGTGAAGGTCTTGATATGGCGGCTGCCCGCCAGTTTGCCATTGAAAAAGGTGCCCCCGCCCTTCGCGCTATGACCTTTATCGAACGTGCGGCGATGCTTAAAGCGGTCGCTAGACATCTGCTGAGTGAAAAAGAGCGTTTCTATGCTCTTTCTGCGCAAACAGGCGCAACGCGGGCAGACAGTTGGGTTGATATTGAAGGTGGCATTGGGACGTTATTTACTTACGCCAGCCTCGGTAGCCGGGAGCTGCCTGACGATACGCTGTGGCCGGAAGATGAATTGATCCCCTTATCGAAAGAAGGTGGATTTGCCGCGCGCCATTTACTGACCTCAAAGTCAGGCGTGGCAGTGCATATTAACGCCTTTAACTTCCCCTGCTGGGGAATGCTGGAAAAGCTGGCACCAACGTGGCTGGGCGGAATGCCAGCCATCATCAAACCAGCTACCGCGACGGCCCAACTGACTCAGGCGATGGTGAAATCAATTGTCGATAGTGGTCTTGTTCCCGAAGGCGCAATTAGTCTGATCTGCGGTAGTGCTGGCGACTTGTTGGATCATCTGGACAGCCAGGATGTGGTGACTTTCACGGGGTCAGCGGCGACCGGACAGATGCTGCGAGTTCAGCCAAATATCGTCGCCAAATCTATCCCCTTCACTATGGAAGCTGATTCCCTGAACTGCTGCGTACTGGGCGAAGATGTCACCCCGGATCAACCGGAGTTTGCGCTGTTTATTCGTGAAGTTGTGCGTGAGATGACCACAAAAGCCGGGCAAAAATGTACGGCAATCCGGCGGATTATTGTGCCGCAGGCATTGGTTAATGCTGTCAGTGATGCTCTGGTTGCGCGATTACAGAAAGTCGTGGTCGGTGATCCTGCTCAGGAAGGCGTGAAAATGGGCGCACTGGTAAATGCTGAGCAGCGTGCCGATGTGCAGGAAAAAGTGAACATATTGCTGGCTGCAGGATGCGAGATTCGCCTCGGTGGTCAGGCGGATTTATCTGCTGCGGGTGCCTTCTTCCCGCCAACCTTATTGTACTGTCCGCAGCCGGATGAAACACCGGCGGTACATGCAACAGAAGCCTTTGGCCCTGTCGCAACGCTGATGCCAGCACAAAACCAGCGACATGCTCTGCAACTGGCTTGTGCAGGCGGCGGTAGCCTTGCGGGAACGCTGGTGACGGCTGATCCGCAAATTGCGCGTCAGTTTATTGCCGACGCGGCACGTACGCATGGGCGAATTCAGATCCTCAATGAAGAGTCGGCAAAAGAATCCACCGGGCATGGCTCCCCACTGCCACAACTGGTACATGGTGGGCCTGGTCGCGCAGGAGGCGGTGAAGAATTAGGCGGTTTACGAGCGGTGAAACATTACATGCAGCGAACCGCTGTTCAGGGTAGTCCGACGATGCTTGCCGCTATCAGTAAACAGTGGGTGCGCGGTGCGAAAGTCGAAGAAGATCGTATTCATCCGTTCCGCAAATATTTTGAGGAGCTACAACCAGGCGACAGCCTGTTGACTCCCCGCCGCACAATGACAGAGGCCGATATTGTTAACTTTGCTTGCCTCAGCGGCGATCATTTCTATGCACATATGGATAAGATTGCTGCTGCCTAATCTATTTTCGGTGAGCGGGTGGTGCATGGGTATTTTGTGCTTTCTGCGGCTGCGGGTCTGTTTGTCGATGCCGGTGTCGGTCCGGTCATTGCTAACTACGGGCTGGAAAGCTTGCGTTTTATCGAACCCGTAAAGCCAGGCGATACCATCCAGGTGCGTCTCACCTGTAAGCGCAAGACGCTGAAAAAACAGCGTAGCGCAGAAGAAAAACCAACAGGTGTGGTGGAATGGGCTGTAGAGGTATTCAATCAGCATCAAACCCCGGTGGCGCTGTATTCAATTCTGACGCTGGTGGCCAGGCAGCACGGTGATTTTGTCGATTAATCGGTGAATGAAGGGCAACGGCGAATAGTTGCCCTTTTATTTCACTAAGTTTTGTGACGTTGTCACATTATGCATGATGTGTACATCTATTTTCAGGGCATCCACTGTATGAAAAGCTGGCACACCTGCCAAACAACCTGGCAGGTGCAGGCAATCCCCTTTGCATCAGTACTGATAATGTGAACCTGACTAAACCGCCCACAGAGCGCGGTTGCTAACAAGAACACAACATCTGACGAGGTTAATAATGGGAAGCCCCTCTCTGTATTCTGCCCGTAAAACAACCCTGGCGTTGGCAGTCGCCTTAAGTTTCGCCTGGCAAGCGCCGGTATTTGCCCACGGTGGTGAAGCGCATATGGTGCCAATGGATAAAACGCTTAAAGAATTTGGTGCCGATGTGCAGTGGGACGACTACGCCCAGCTCTTTACCCTGATTAAAGATGGCGCGTACGTGAAAGTGAAGCCTGGTACGCAAACAGCAATTGTTAATGGTCAGCCTCTGGCACTGCAAGTACCGGTAGTGATGAAAGACAATAAAGCCTGGGTTTCTGACACCTTTATTAACGATGTTTTCCAGTCCGGGCTGGATCAAACCTTTCAGGTAGAAAAGCGCCCTCACCCACTTAATGCGCTAACTGCGGACGAAATTAAACAGGCCGTTGAAATTGTTAAAGCTTCCGCGGACTTCAAACCCAATACCCGTTTTACTGAGATCTCCCTGCTACCGCCAGATAAAGAAGCTGTCTGGGCGTTTGCGCTGGAAAACAAACCGGTTGACCAGCCGCGCAAAGCCGACGTCATTATGCTCGACGGCAAACATATCATCGAAGCGGTGGTGGATCTGCAAAACAACAAACTGCTCTCCTGGCAACCCATTAAAGACGCCCACGGTATGGTGTTGCTGGATGATTTCGCCAGTGTGCAGAACATTATTAACAACAGTGAAGAATTTGCCGCTGCCGTGAAGAAACGCGGTATTACTGATGCGAAAAAAGTGATTACCACGCCGCTGACCGTAGGTTATTTCGATGGTAAAGATGGCCTGAAACAAGATGCCCGGTTGCTCAAAGTCATCAGCTATCTTGATGTCGGTGATGGCAACTACTGGGCACATCCCATCGAAAACCTGGTGGCGGTCGTTGATTTAGAACAGAAAAAAATCGTTAAGATTGAAGAAGGTCCGGTAGTTCCGGTGCCAATGACCGCACGCCCATTTGATGGCCGTGACCGCGTTGCTCCGGCAGTTAAGCCTATGCAAATCATTGAGCCTGAAGGTAAAAATTACACCATTACTGGCGATATGATTCACTGGCGGAACTGGGATTTTCACCTCAGCATGAACTCTCGCGTCGGGCCGATGATCTCCACCGTGACTTATAACGACAATGGCACCAAACGCAAAGTCATGTACGAAGGTTCTCTCGGCGGCATGATTGTGCCTTACGGTGATCCTGATATTGGCTGGTACTTTAAAGCGTATCTGGACTCTGGTGACTACGGTATGGGCACGCTAACCTCACCAATTGCTCGTGGTAAAGATGCCCCGTCTAACGCAGTGCTCCTTAATGAAACCATCGCCGACTACACTGGCGTGCCGATGGAGATCCCTCGCGCTATCGCGGTATTTGAACGTTATGCCGGGCCGGAGTATAAGCATCAGGAAATGGGCCAGCCCAACGTCAGTACCGAACGCCGGGAGTTAGTGGTGCGCTGGATCAGTACAGTGGGTAACTATGACTACATTTTTGACTGGATCTTCCATGAAAACGGCACTATTGGCATCGATGCCGGTGCTACGGGCATCGAAGCGGTGAAAGGTGTTAAAGCGAAAACCATGCACGATGAGACGGCGAAAGATGACACGCGCTACGGCACGCTTATCGATCACAATATCGTGGGTACTACACACCAACATATTTATAATTTCCGCCTCGATCTGGATGTAGATGGCGAGAATAACAGCCTGGTGGCGATGGACCCAGTGGTAAAACCGAATACTGCCGGTGACCCACGCACCAGTACCATGCAAGTTAATCAGTACAACATCGGCAATGAACAGGATGCCGCACAGAAATTTGATCCGGGCACGATTCGTCTGTTGAGTAACCCGAACAAAGAGAACCGCATGGGCAATCCGGTTTCCTATCAAATTATTCCTTATGCAGGTGGTACTCACCCGGTAGCAAAAGGTGCCCAGTTCGCGCCGGACGAGTGGATCTATCATCGTTTAAGCTTTATGGACAAGCAGCTCTGGGTAACGCGTTATCATCCTGGCGAGCGTTTCCCGGAAGGCAAATATCCGAACCGTTCTACTCATGACACCGGTCTTGGACAATACAGTAAGGATAACGAGTCGCTGGACAACACCGACGCCGTTGTCTGGATGACCACCGGCACCACACATGTGGCCCGCGCCGAAGAGTGGCCGATTATGCCGACCGAATGGGTACATACTCTGCTGAAACCATGGAACTTCTTTGACGAAACGCCAACGCTAGGGGCGCTGAAGAAAGATAAGTGATTGTTTCAGACAAAAAAACGGCACCAGGTGCCGTTTTTTACTTATGAGCGAACCAGATTAATACCGTACACACACCGACTTAGTTTCACACCAACCGTCCAGCCAGTCGGGGCCAAAATCACGGCCCGTTCCTGACTGCTTCATCCCACCAAACGGTAAGTTAGCGTCAATTAAGGTATGGCTGTTTACCCACACCGTCCCTGCCTGTAAGCGATCGCTATATTCCAGAGCCTGGGAGAGATTTTGCGTCCAGACACTGGCAGTTAAGCCATATTCCGTGTCGTTTGCCAGTTGTAACGCCTCTTCTCCATCCGCTACTCGCACCAGGTTTACCACCGGACCAAACACCTCTTCACGAGTTAAGCGCAATTTAGCATCGGGATTTACCACCAGCGTTGGCGCAACATAATACCCCTCTCCGGCTGGTCCATTCGACCCGCGAATCAGCTCTGCTTGCTGTGCCTGCGCATCGTCGAGGAATGAACACACTTTGTCGCAGTGCGCACGAGAAACCAAAGGGTTAATCTGTGCAACAGGTGACATCCCCGGTCCCACTTGCAACGATTTTACCGCCTGCTCAAATCCACTAACCAGCGTGTCAAACAACGGCGCTTCAATATAAATTCGCGAACTGGCGGCGCATACTTGCCCTTGATTCAGGAAGCTTCCGGTCATCAAGCCTTCAATAACCCATTGCGGATCAGCATCTTTTAATACAATTGCCGGGTTTTTACCGCCCAGTTCCAGCGTTACACGCGTTAAGTGATCAGCAGCAGTTCTGGCAATACCTTTTCCCGTCGCGGTTGAACCGGTAAAACTGATTTTCGCAACATGAGGATGTGACGTCAGGGCCGCGCCGCATACAGCACCTGACCCGGTGACGACATTAAAAACGCCATCAGGGATACCAGCCTCGCTGGCCAGTTCCGCCACGCGCAACATCGTCAGTGGCGTGGTTTCCGAAGGCTTAATCACGATTGAACAGCCTGCTGCCAGTGCTGGCATCACCTTCCACATACCAATCATCAACGGAAAGTTCCATGGCACAATTCCCGCCACTACGCCAACCGGCTCTTTACGCGTCCAGGCCTGATAACGCGCCCCCTGGGGTAAGGGAATCGACAAGTCCAGCGTTTTACCCGCGATTTTGGTCGTTAACCCGGCGGTATAACGCATCCAGTTCAGCGTACAGCCCACTTCAAAAGCACGGGAAATGGCAATTGACTTGCCTTGCTCCAGGGTTTCCAGTTGCGCCAGCTCCTCACTGTGCTGCTCCACCAGATCAGCAAAACGTAGCAGAATACGTTCACGCTCTGCGGGTAATCGCCCGGCCCAGCGACGCGAGACAAAGGCCCGCCAGGCAGACATGACTGCGTTATCTACATCCGCTTCGTTGGCATCAGCAGTAGACGCAATTTCTTGCCCGGTGGCCGGATCAAAGATCGCCAACCGTTTTTCACTTTGTGCGGGGCCAGGACGACCATCAATATAAAGACCGTGTTGACGATCGAGAAACTGTTGGACCTGGCTTAATACTGCTACATGCGGCTCTGTCATCACTTTTCCTTATTATTTACCCAGTGTGATTTCAGTGTACGCAGCGACAAGAAAAGTCACTTTTTTCGCTGTGACATTCGCTTTGTCAGCTGTGACAAGCTCCGCAAATCGTGACAATAACCGCTTATGTCTCTATGCCTGACAAGACTTATTTCCTATAGTCAGGCTCATTAGCTTCGTTTATTGCAACACAAATGCAACAATAAAAATACATTTCACAGAGCGAAAACGTGCCATGAACCCCGCAGTGGATAATGAGTTTCAGCAATGGCTTTCCCAAATCAATCAGGTATGCGGAAATTTTACCGGACGCCTGCTGACTGAGCGTTACACGGGTGTACTGGACACGCATTTTGCCAAAGGACTAAAGCTGAGTACCGTGACAACCAGCGGGGTGAATTTATCCCGCACCTGGCAGGAAGTAAAAGGCAGCGACGATGCCTGGTTTTACACCGTTTTTCAGCTTAGTGGTCAGGCAATAATGGAGCAGGATGAGCGTCAGGTGCAGATTGGCGCTGGCGATATTACGTTACTCGATGCCTCACGCCCCTGTTCGCTTTACTGGCAGGAGTCTTCTAAACAGATTTCATTACTTTTGCCACGCACTCTGCTGGAACAATATTTTCCCCATCAAAAACCTGTCTGCGCAGAAAGACTGGACGCTGACTTACCCATGGTGCAACTCAGTCATCGCCTGTTACAGGAGAGCATGAATAATCCGGCACTTTCTGAAACAGAAAGTGAAGCTGCGCTACAGGCGATGGTGTGTCTGCTGCGCCCGGTACTTCATAAGCGGGAATCTGTTCAACCTCGTCGTGAACGTCAGTTTCAAAAAGTGGTTACGTTGATAGACGATAATATTCGCGAAGAGATATTACGCCCGGAGTGGATAGCCGGAGAGACAGGTATGTCAGTACGTAGTTTGTACCGAATGTTTGCCGATAAAGGTTTGGTAGTCGCGCAATATATTCGTAACCGTCGTCTCGATTTTTGTGCAGATGCGATTCGCCATGCCGCAGATGATGAAAAACTGGCAGGCATCGGCTTTCATTGGGGATTTTCTGACCAGAGTCATTTTTCAACGGTATTTAAGCAACGCTTTGGGATGACGCCAGGCGAGTATCGACGTAAATTCCGCTAACTAATTGGCGTTGCATGTACTGCAACGCCAATTAGTTAAAACAGATATTTGACTATGCATTTTTCAGGGCAAAAGGCAATTTGACAGGAGTTTTTGAATATTCACCTTGTTTCAGGAAAATAGATCAATCGCCTTCTCCTGTAGCGTTATCCCGATATTGCGGTTTTGCTATTAAAATTTTCGCACCCATTTACCGTTTATCCCTTGTACATATTCCCCCGGTTTGGCCCGAGCTACGAGCTTTTGCCCGGCGAGTTTCGCGATATCATCTACCGACACATTATTTTGCTTTGCCAGTTGTTGGTAACTCGCTTTACGTTCGGCATTAATGTCGGCTACTAATTTCTCTGTTTCAGCATCCGTTTTCAGCGCAACCAGATAACCGTAAAATGTTTCACCTACCCGCCCCTGAGTTCTGGCTTCATCCAGAGTCAATGCCATTACATTGCTGCTTACCAGCCCAACAAGAAACGCACAAAGAAGTAATGTTTTCTTCATCATCACCTCAGAAAAGATCGCTACGAGTTTCAAGCAGCTCTTCGACATCTTTGTCTGCCTTGATGATGATCTCATGCTCAATTTTAACGTTCATATTGATAGTGATCGGTTCCTTAGGTGCAGCGACTTCAATGCGAGGCGTACAGCCAACCAGCATAAAAGATGACGTCAACGCAGCCAGTAAAATTTTCATTGTTTTTCCTCACACTCTTTTCCTTGCGGACAGTCATTTCCCGGCAGACGTGCGTTCTGCTCCAGCCATGCCTGGAGATTATCGCCAAAGCGTAAACTGCGCCACAGCGTAAAAATATTCTCTTCATGATGGTAATTAAGGTTTACCGTACCGCTTTTACCATCAACGCGACTGGTACCTGTAATGTTGGCCTGCATGGTTAATAAACCGAGATTATCTAAATTAATTTTTGTCGATGAACGGCTAATTTCCATATAGCGCAACCAGTTAATTGCTGAACCCGCAGTCATATTGTCTTTTACCACCGCATCCGCAGTGTCTTTATCCAGTCGCAATGTCATCGGCCCGCTATTCGCCAGCCAGCCATCTTTCACAATCCATTTTTCATTGTTCAGCCATAACGGCAGTGCACCACTAAATGCCCCGGACATGGCGAATTGTTTCGGATTGACGGCGCTAACCAGTTCGCTGGATGAGAGATTATTCAGCCGCAACAGCGCCGGGTCATGTTGCGGCATACGTAATTGTTTCATCAGTACGTTACCGCCTAACACATCGACGCTAACATCAGTCAACAGCAAGGGTTCTTCTTCAGTCCACGGATAACGCCCTTGCAAATCAGCCGTAATATTTTTCGCTGTCACCAGATTAATCACTTCGGCAATTCGCAACGTAACGGGGCCGCGAGTCCCCAGATGCCAGGCTCCATCGGCAAAACGGAAAGGCAGGACAAAATCGACACCGTTAACCTGATTATCTGGCATCCAGGCACTACCGCCTTTCAACACGCCGTGTCCTCCCGCGCGGAATCCTTGTTCAGGCGCAGCAGAAAATGCAACCTGAGCATACAGTTCACCATCGCGTAAGTTCATCTTCCAGTCGGGTGGCACCAGCGGCTGGAATACGGTCAGTGATTGTTTAGGCCACCAGGCGTTACCGCGCAGACGAATACCGTCCCAGCGACCATTTACCCGAACCGGGCCAATCTCACCAGCATGTAAATCGCCTTTAAAGAGGAAATAGGTAGGATCGCGCCCATCGACGCTAAATTTTAAGGTTGATGGCGGTAACACACTGCCGCCAGTGAACAGCGTTTGCCCGGCGTCCAGTGACAGCGCGCCGCTAAAGGAGGGATGCTGTGCGTCACGTACCCAGACGATGGGCTTGTCGAGAATTAATCGCGGCTTTTCTACCGTCATCGTACCGTATTGTAACTGGTCGAAACCGGTGGAGAGATCGGTCAGCGTAATCGTGCTGTCATGCCACTCACCTTTTCCTGCGACATCCCAGGTGGCATTCATCGGTGTAAAACTCCCTTTTCCCCAGTAGCGCCACTGCCAGCGGCCAGCGTCAGGGAGAAAATCATTCGCCAGCCCATCCATATGCAGCACGAAATCGCCCAGTTCATTTTCATGCGCCTGCAAGATGGCCTGCAAACGTCCGTCAACACCACGTTGGGTGACTTTTACACCCGCTAAAGGCCAGCGGATTTCATCGATGTCCAGCGAATCGATGACTCTTCCCTTTGAACGAAGTAACGCGCCTGGCTCAAAGGTCAGCGTTGGGTCAGACAGACTTCCACTTAGCTGCGCAGGTAAACGGGCATATAAAATGAGGTCCGCCTGTTTCGCTTCACCGGTCAGCTGCAGAGGCAGCTGACTGTTATCCATGCTTAATTTTCCTGGGCCAAAATTAAGCACCGCGTTGCCCTTACCCGCTTGCCCCTGGGTCAGCACACTCAGTCGTCCGCTGACCAGAGCGTTCTCAAGCCCTGCCTGCCAGTTGTCGACTTTGACACCCAGTCGGCCACTCAAAGGAAAACCTGCATACGGCCAGCTCCAGCGACCATCGCTTACGGTCAATTGTTGACGAGTAATTTGCCACGGCAAATCGAGCAACGGATCGCCGTTATCCCGTGCCAGCACGATCAATTGCCCGCTATTTTCCTGCCAGTCCAGCTCGGCATCCACCAGTGACGGTTCCTGCGGCAAGTTTAACGTCGCAGTAGCATGCCCACTTACAGGAAGTCCATCCGGCACGAGCGGCATAGCAAATTCCCCCACCAGTTTTACCGGCGGCTGATTTTCAAACGCGACGACATCCAGTTCGCTGACTGTAAGTTGTTGCCCTTTCAGCTGGCCTTGAAATTTAACTTTTTCGCCCTGATAACGCAGTTGCTGGATATCAGAGGTTAATGCGAGAGAGAGTTTTCCCTGCCATTCCTGCCAGGGAGAAAAAATCAGTTTATCGATATTGATCCAGGTGTTAGGCAGCATGGCCTGCCACTGCGCGAGTGTTTTTGGAGCGGCTGGCGATTGCTCCGTCTGCGGCAATTTCGCCAGACAAGCAGAATCAAGTTCTACCGTGCCGACGTTCAATAACCAGCGGCTGGGATGTGAAAGGCTGGCGTTGGTGATATGCGCAAGCTGACAATCTCCCACCAGATAACGGAGATCGGGAATGATTAAACCTTTACGCGTAATGCGTGGGCTTTCATCTAATGCAATACGTGTCCCGAGCGGTAGCCAGATGCCCGCCAGCGTGGGAACCC
>OKCX01000294.1_pt1 | contig 13581 bp, 9 predicted proteins | sample 1614161 | NCBI WGS metagenome assembly OKCX01 (sample SAMN04436910, study PRJEB24849) | human gut metagenome | biome: human gut; feature: NICU; material: stool | host: Homo sapiens | place: USA: Saint Louis, MO | collected 2012-05-24 | reverse complement strand
CATGGTGCTCGGTGCCTACGCGCAGCTGAAGCTCAGCTTCTCCGACACCTTCGCCGTGAACTTCTTCTGGCTGGCCGTCACCGGCCTGAGCCTGTACACGGCCGCGTTCGTGTGCGAGTCGCTGCGAAGCGGCATCAACACCGTGCCGCTCGGCCAGGCCGAGGCGGCCCGCGCGCTGGGCCTCGGCTTCATGCAATCGGCCACCGAGATCATCCTGCCGCAGGCAACGTCGTGGGCGATTTCATGCCGGGCAAGTCGCAATGGTACACGGGGAACACCCGCGTGCATGATGTGCAGTCGTCGCCAGAAGAGATCGTCGACCTTGCCGGATGCGGCAAGCCCGACCCCAAGCCGGTCACGCTTGTGCTGCAGAAGGACTATCCGGACGGTCGCTATTCCCCGAGGGACAACGTCTCGTTGGGAATCCTCGAGAACAGGATGGGCTCCTGGGAGACGTTGAACGCCGTCAAGACGAATGGTCCGGATGTCGGCTTGCAGGACCGCAAGGCGCAGGCCACCATTACCAAGGGCGTGACCTACCTGGTCACGGAGGGCAATGCCGTCACCCCGTCCACCGGCAACGTAGGCGATCGGCGGCATTACGCCAAGCCCGAGCTCCGTTGCGTCGGCGCGGATGGAACCACCTCATGCCCGGCTGGCGTCGTCACGGAACCGCAATGGGTGGATACCGGAGGCGCCACTCGCTGGCAGGCCCGGGTCACGATCCCCGAGAGCGCGAAGAGCGACATCGTGTATCTGACCTTCGTCAACCGTCCCACGAGCACGGTCAAAATCGATCTGACCGTGACCAAGAAGCTGGTCACGGTGCGCGGGAACTCCTCGGTGGGTAATGCCGCCGATCCTCGCGCCAGCGTTCAGTCCGCCTCGCGCTGGGGTGACGAACAGTTCATGCTGCAGGCGGGAAGCGCCGATGATAACGGAACCTTTGCGGACCAGCAGCTGGCTACGACGACCACAACCGGCACGGGGTCGACCGTGGGTAATAGTACCGTCACCCGCCAAAACTTGTCTTTCGGGACTCAGGCGTCCGTAGGCGAGCGGCTTATGGAGAACGGTAACGACGTGACCGTGGATCCAGACAACCAGATTCCGGGTTATGAGCCGTTCTATTACTGCGCTTTGGATCCCGAATCAAACAGCGCGCTGGTGAGAAGCGCTCCTCCCTTCACCGCCACCATACGGTCGGGAATCATGACCATGCGGCTTCCCGCTTACGGCAGCTTCCGGCACTCGTATCTGGACAGATTGCGCCAGCAGAAGCAGAATGTGCAGGTCAACTGCACGATTGCCAACGTTCCTCGCGGTTTGCCCATCACGCTGACCAAGGTGCTGGACGGCGGCCGTGCGCGGAACGGCGATCAATTTGACCTGACCATTGCGAACCGCGGCAATTCGGTTACCACGCGGACCACAGGCAGCGACGGCACGATCGACAACGGAACCGGTACGGTTCGGTTGCCGCTCGCCCGTCAGGGCAGTGTATATCGCGTGGACGAATCGCCGGCCGGCTCCACCACGTCGAAGCAGATCCAGGTTGACGCTCCCCGGGCGGACGACCCGGACGGCGCCGCGGTGACCGGCACCAAGACGGTGCTCCCCGATTACCGGTCGGTCACCGAGTGCGTGGTGCGTATGGCGGGCGGGAGATCCGAAACTCTGGAGGTGAAGGACTACGCATTCGACGAGAACGGCGGCATCGCGATCCATCAGGGTGTGCGGCTGCCCGCCGACAAGACCGGCACGGTGGCGTGCACCATCACCAACCGGCCGAACATGGTTGAGTGGTCCAAGGTGGACGCCGCCAACAATACCAAGTTGTTGGGCGGATCCGTGTGGGCCCTCGCCGGCGACCATGTTCCCGGCGGCAGCCTCGAGGTGCGCGACTGCACTGGTGGCGACTGTTCGGGCCTTGCCGACCAGGATCCGGCGCCGGGCCGGTTCCGCGTGGTCGGGCTGGAGGACGGCGATTACACGCTGACCGAGACCGAGGCGCCGCAGTACTACCAGAAACTGACTGCACCGCTGCAGTTCACCGTTACGAACGGCGAATCGAGCAGAGGCCGCGACTGGAGCATCGGCAACGACCCGATACCGTTGCGGTTCCAATTGAATTTTCCGCTGACCGGCGGGCAGGGGTCAACCCTGTTCCTGGTCTTGGGCGGGGGAATGATCTCAACGGCTTTGATCATGGGCCACTGGTTCAGGAAAAGGAGGCGGCGCTAACTGTTTCCATGAGCGAACGGCTTGCGGCGGAACAAGAGCCGACAAGCGATATACGACCATTCAACAATAGAGAAAGCAAGAATATGAAGCACAATGTTATGAAGCGCGTCATGGCGCTGGCCGCCGTGGTGGCGGTCTCGGCGCTGGGCTTTGCCAGCACCGCGCATGCCGCTCCCGGCGGCGGTTCCACCGCTATCGATGCGAGCGAGCTGGGCAACATCACTCCCGGCACGACCGGCAGCATCACCATCCACAAGTACGAGGAGATCGGCAACACGACCAAGCTCTCGGTCAACGGCACGAGCACGATCCCCCAGGGCATGAAGCCGCTGGCCGGCGTGACCTTCAGCATCTACCCGATTGAGGGCATCGATGTCGCCACCGTCGATGGATTTAACAAGGCTACCGAGCTGTCGAAGATCGCGAAGAACTTCCAGGCAGGCGCCCCCAAGATCGGTAACGCGAGGATCGGCGAGTACAACCTGGGTACCGCGCACGATACCAATGCGACCGATGATCAGGGCATGGCCAAGTACTCCGGTGTGCCACTCGGCGCGTATCTCGTGGTCGAGAAGGGCGCTCCGGCGAAGGTGACCGGCAAGGCCGTGCCGTTCGTCGTGACCGTTCCGGTGCGCGACACCGAGGCGAAAAAGTGGCAGTACGACGTGCACGTCTACCCGAAGAACGAGGTCAGCGAGTCCAGCAAGAAGACCGACTCCTCCCAGACCGTGCAGGTCGGCGACGACATCAAGTGGGACATCTACACCAAGATCCCCAGCGTCGCTGCGGGCAAGAAGCTGACCAAGATCCAGATCGTGGATGCGCTGCCGGACGCCGTGCGGTTCAAGTCGCTGACGGCCGGCGTCGTCGATGCGAACACCAAGAAGACCGATGACGTCCAGCTGATCGTGGACACCGACTACAAGCTGTACGCGCCTGCGGCCGATACCAACGGCAGCAACGCCAGCATCGTGCTCACCGAGGCCGGCCTGACGAAGGTTAAGGATATGGGTGGACATTTCGTGCATGTCAATATCGTGGCGACACTGAAGAGCGCCGGCGACGGCACCATCATCAACAAGGCGTACCCGACTGTGGAGACCGATGTGGACGGCACCACGCCGCCGACCCCGCCGACCCCGGACAACCCGCCGACGCCTCCGACGAATACGCCTGAGATTCCCTCCAACCCGACCTACGTCGGCAAGCTGAAGATCACCAAGGTCGACGCCGACAACACCACCAAGACCCTGAAGGGCGCCAAGTTCCAGATCTTCCCGGTCAAGGGCGATGGCAGCAACGCCGACCCCGTGATGAATGGCACCGACAACTACTTCACGACCAACGATGACGGCATCATCGAGGTTGAGCTCTCGCTGCACGAGCAGAACACCGGCAAGTTCAAGATCGTGGAGATCGAGGCTCCCGCCGGCTTCGTGACGCCCGACGAAGCGCACAGGACTACCGAGGTCACGCTGAGTGCAGGCGACGTGGCCACCAACTACAAGACGATCGAGAACACACCGAACAAGGGCGTGGTCCCGAACCTGCCTCTGACCGGTGCGAGCGGCCGCATCCTGATGCTGCTGGCCGGTGGCGCACTCGTGATGGGCGCCGGCATCGCCGCGTTCAAGCACCGCGCCCGCGGCAAGCAGTGATATCGTCCGGTTCGGTCTGGGGCTGCGGAGGCTGACGGGCATGCCTGACAGGCGCCGGATGGCGCCGGGCATGCCGGCCGGCATCCGTCTCCCGGATCGGCCGGCGTAGGTACCGATGCGGCGCACGGCGACCATATCGATGGTCACGCCGTGCGCCGCATCTCTTGTTGTCTCCGGGCCGGCCGTTGCCGGCACCGTTGCCCCATCACGGTGAGGAGTGTGAGGAATGGCTGTGATCGCCCATCATGTAACGGAACGCTATGACGTCCTGCGGGCGTGGACCTTTTCCAAGGTCGCCGCGCTGATCGGCGTGGTCGCCATCGTCGGCGTTGTCATCTTTCTGTATCCGGACATCTCCAACTGGACCAACCAGTACTATCAGGTGCAGATCCTCAGGAACCTGCAGGAGCAGGAGCGGCATGCCACCCCGCCGGCCATCGAGCAGATCGACAATGCGCTGCGCTACAACCAGGCGCTGCAGTCCGGCGCGATCGTGGGCGCCAACGAGCGCCTGCCCATCGCGGACGGCCATGCGAACGGCATGACGGACGGCGGCCTCCTGCCGTACGATCAGCAGCTCAACATCGACGGGACCGGCATCATGGGCCGCATACGCATCCCGAAAATCGATGTGGATCTGCCCATATACCACGGCACCTCCGAAGAGACGTTGCTGAAAGGCGTGGGGCATCTGGAAGGCACGTCGCTGCCGGTCGGCGGCGAATCGACCCATTCGGTGCTCACCGGGCACCGGGGGCTGGCCAGCGCGAAGATTTTCACCGATCTGGACCGGATCGTATCGGGGGACAGCTTTGTGGTGGAGATACTCGGGCAGGCGTTCACCTACCGGGTGTTCGACGTGCGCGTGGTCGAACCCAGCGAGACCCAGTACCTTAAAACGCAGCCGGGCAAGGACCTGATGACGTTGGTGACGTGCACGCCGATCGGCATCAACTCGCACCGCATCCTCGTCACCGGGGAGCGCGTGGTGCCCACGCCGCAGCGGGACAAGGACGATGTGGGCAAGAACATCGCCGTGCCGTTCCCCATGTGGGCGGTGTGGCTCGGGCTCGCCCTTGTGCTGGTCGGGCTCTACCAGTGGCGCATGGGCTTCGTCACGGTTCCGGCCGGGCGGGATGGCGAGTCGCGGGACGGTGGACCCCGAGAGGACGGAGCCCGGGATGAAGGGTCCCGGGAAGGCGGGTCGCAGGGTGCCGGGCCGCGGAAAGCCGGGCCTCGGAAGGCTGGGAAAGGCCGCGGGCGCCATACCCGATGACGGCGCGGCAAAATACATATCTTGCTGTAAGCTTAATCGTTGGACTTTTTCGAGAGAAGCCAAGAAAGCAAAAGGAACACCAGTGGAATATTCCCTCTTTACCAAGTTGGCCGCCGAGTTCTTCGGCACCGCCATCCTGATGATCTTCGGCAATGGCTCCGTGGCCAACGTCGAACTCAAGAACACCAAAGGCCACCATGCCGGCTGGCTGAACATCGCCATGGGCTACGGCTTCGGCGTCATGTTCCCGGTACTCATGTTCGGCGGCATTTCCGGCGCGCACATCAACCCGGCCATGACCCTGGCCCAGGCCGTCAACGGCATGTTCCCGTGGGGCGAGGTGCTCCCGTACATCATCGCGCAGCTGCTCGGCGCGCTGCTCGGCCAGTTCATCGTCTATATCACCTACTATCCGCACTACAAGGAGACCGAGGACGCCGAGGCGATCCTGGGCACCTTCTGCACCACCGACGCGGATAACGAGAAGGTCAACTACTTCCTCAACGAGATGTTCGGCACGCTCGTGCTCGTGTTCGGCGCGCTGTGCTGCCTGATGGACCCGTGGGGCGAGAAGGACCCGGCCGCCGCGGCCATCGTGGTCGGCTTCATCGTGTGGGGCCTCGTGACTTCCATGGGCGGCCCGACCGGCCCCGGCCTGAACCCGGCCCGCGACCTGATGCCGCGCCTGCTGCACGCCATCCTGCCGATCCCGTCCAAGGGCAGCTCCCGCTGGAACGAGGCGTGGATCCCGGTCGTCGCCCCGATCGTCGGCGCGATCATCGGCGCCTGGCTGTTCCAGTTCTTCTTCGCCGTCTGATAGGTGCCACGGTCACAAGGCTGTCCTTAATTGCAGGATGAGCTGGCCGCGAAGCGGTCTGTCTCTACACTTGGCTCCCCTCAGCGAGGGGAGCCAAGTGTAGCGCCGCTTTTTGCGGCTTATTGTGTGCGTGAGGCTCCGGTCCCCGTTACGGGACCGGAGCCTCACGCATATCTTGGCCTATTGTGGCCTCGCGCATGCCTTGACCCGGCCTGAATCACCTCCTGATGCGATGCAGATGCGAGTTGTCGGTGCGTGCGGTTGGAGACCGAGACCTCTGGAGGCCGATTTTCGCGTTTTTGAACGATATAATCTGCCCGGAATAGGTCGGTCTCGAAACTCGCGCACCGACAACTCGCACCTACCATGCATCGAGGCACCGCTCAGATGCCGAAATCACCCTATTCGCGCGCCCCAGATCGAGCGGTTCCCGCCGATGGCGGAGAAGGTGGCCGTTCTGGCCCCATCCGCCTCGCGCGGCAGCGTGGCGAACACGCCGGTGTACGTCACGCCGTCGAGCGTGATGGCCATATCGCCGTCGCAGCAGCTGACGCCCGCGAGATTGGTCCCGAGTATCCTCCACGCCCCGCGCGTGGCCGGGCCGTCGGTGGTGCGCGGCAGATTCGCCTCGGGGGTGTCGAAGAAGCTGACGGCGCTGCCGCTGGTAACGCGCCCGTCGGCCTCCAGCGTGATCGTCTCCGGCCGGTTGACGCCGTAGTAGGAGCCATCCTCGTTGCGCGTGCCGTTGAAGAAGGTGTGCGGGTCGTGGCGCACCACCTCATACTGCCCGAGGATGGATTCGGCGTTGGCCGGGGTGCGGGCGTCCCCGCCCTGATAGGCGAAGGGCGCCGCGGTCAGCCATCCGTCGGCGGTGGGCAGCAGTTCGCGCACATGAGCCTCGTACTCGCCGTCGTCCCGGCCGATGAAGCGCGTGTGGTAGACGAGGAACAGCCGTCCGTCGCTGGAACGCCGCAGCACGGAGTTGTGCCCCTGAGACACTTCCACCTCGGCCTCGTAGGCAGGCCCGCCGCCCCACATCACCGACGACGTGAGCCGGATGCCGGTGTCCTTTTCGTGGTTGTCGGGGATCTCGCCGTTGGAGATCGCCGGGTTGCCGTTCTGGTCCACATACGGCCCGACCAGGTTCTTCGAGCGGAACAGCCGGATTTGGTAGCCGCCGGTGCGCCCCAGCCACCCATAGGCCATGAACAGGTACCACCAGCCGTTGTGGCGCACGAAGTACGATCCCTCGCCCGAGTTCCAGTAGCCGCCGGCCACCTTCACGCCGTAGTACGGGTCGGCGGCATCGGGCACGAGCGGGTAGCGGACCGTGTAGTCGCGCAGGCCGGTCTTCGGGTCGAGCTTGAACATCCACACGCCGCCGAACCACGAGCCGAAACTCATCCACATATCGCCGTGCTCGCACAGGATCGGCGCCGCGTCGATGGCGTTGATCCGCGTGTTCTTCAGCGACTGGTACCGCTTCAGCCCCTCGGCGTCCGTCGCGGCGTCCAGCACGCGCGGCACGTCGGTGCGGTCCACGTTGCCGGGCGTGAACCCGGAGTAGACCACCGGCCCGACGTAGGTCCAATCCCCGTCGAGCCGTTCGGCGGTGAGCAGCACGATCACCGAGCGGAATTCGTGGCCGTTGACCGACAGGTACATGCACCAGCGGCGCATCGTGTCGTCCCAGATCACATCCGGCGCCCAGGTGTTACCTTCCAGATCCGGGTTTTCGGGCTGGCACGGCCACGCCTGCCAGACGTCGCCGAGCAGCGAGGCCGGGTCGCGGCTCAGGTTGTTCTCGAAGCGTTCCCAGTGGACCAGGTCGGTGCTGCGCGCGCAGCGGCGGTGCGTGCCGAAGATGTAGTACACGCCGTGGTCCTCGACGATGGCCGGGTCGTGGATCGCCACATGGCCGTTATCGAGCGGGCGCTCGCCGGATTGTTCGTGTTCGCTCATGGATGTTCCTTGTTTGTGCGGATGCGGGTATGGAGGATGCGGATGCGGCGGATGCGGATACGACGGCGGGTATGGGCGCGTGAGGCGTGGCGCGCGGATGCCCGCGCGCCACGCACCCTACGGGCCTACTTCTGCGAGCCCCAGACGCACACGTTGCCGCCGAGCGCCGAGAAGGTCATCACGTCCTTGCCGTCCTTGTCGCGCGGCAGCTTGTCGAACGCGCCGTGGTAGGTCACGTCGCCGAGCGTGACGGTCACGTCGCCGGTACCGTCGGACTTGTCGAGCTTCCAGGTGCCGGTCTTGTCGCCGCTGACCGTGCCGTCGCCGTTGAGCGTGATGCTCACGGGCTTGTTGACGCCGCGGTAGTCGGTGCTGTTCTTCTCGTTGACCTTCTTCGGACCCTTGAACGAGGTATTCTGCTCGTGGGTCACCAGTTCGTAGTCGCCGGTCACGTCGTCGGCGGTGTACTTGGTGTCGGCGGCCCTGGTTCCGGTGTATTCGTACGGCGCGGCCGCCAGCCATCCCTCGTCGGTCGGCAGCAGTTCGTGCACGCGCACCTCATGCTTCTCGCCGGTGCCGGAGAAGCGGGTGTGGTAGACGAGGTAGACGGTGCCGTCGTCGTCCACCAGCGCGGAGTTGTGGCCCTGCGCCACCTCGATGTTGGCGTTGTCGTTGCCGCTCCACTGGATCGAGCTCATCAGGCGGATGCCGATGTCGCTCTGCCAGTTGTTGCCGATCGCGCGCGTGCTGACGGCCGTGTTGCCGGCTTCGTCGACGTACGGGCCGGTGATCTTGTCGGAGCGGAACATGCGGATCTGGTAGCCGCCGGTCTGCTGCAGGTTGCCGTAGGAGGCGAACAGGTACCAGTGGCCGTTCGTGTGCAGCAGGTAGGAACCCTCGCCGGAGTTGCCGAAGCCGCCGCCGAGCTTGACGCCGTAGTAGGCGTCGGACTGGTTGGACACCGTCTCATAGGTGGCGTTGTAGTCGCGCAGGCCGGTCGACGGGTCGAGCTTGAACATCCACATGCCGCCGAACCACGAGCCGAAGGTCATCCACATGTCGCCGTTGTCGTCGGCCTTCACGCACGGGTCGATGGCGTTGATGCCGGTGTCGGTCTGCGAGGCGTAGCGGGTCAGGTCGGCCCCCTCGCCGAGCACCTTCCACACGTCGGTCTTGGCGGCGTTCACCTTCTCGAATCCGGAGTAGACCACCGGCCCCACGTAGGTCCAGTCGCCCTCGATGTCGTCTGCGGTGAGCAGCACGATCGCCGAGCGATAGTTCGCGCCGTTGATCGACATGTACATGCACCACTTTTTCATCGTCTCGTTCCAAACCACGTCGGGCGCCCACATATTGCCGTCGACGTCGGGGTTGGAGGACTGCTTGGACCAGTCGGTCCAGATGTCGGCGAAGATCGCCTTGTAGTCGGTGCTCAGGTTGTTCTTGAAGCTGGTCCAGTTGATCAGATCGTCGCTTTTGAGCCATGCGAGATGCGATCCGAAGATGTAGTACTTGCCGTTGGCCTTGACGATGGACGGGTCGTGCGATTCGCCGCGCTTGATGCTGCTGGTGGCGGTCTCGCTGGTGTTCGCGCCGTCGGCGGAGTGCGCGTCCTTGTCGGTGCCGCTGGCGGCGCAGCCGGCCAGCGTGCCGAGCAGCAGCACCGCGCTGAGTGCCGCGGCGAGGGCTTTGCGTGCTGAGTTGATCACGGTGATGAACCTCTCTTCGGTCGGTGTGGTAACGGGATTGAGCGGATGCCGTCGGGTCGTTTCGGGTTGTCGCCGGGCTGCATCGCGGTGGATGGAGCCGGGGATCGGTGAAGCGACGCCGCATTTGTACATCGATGTAATCACCTGTATGCTAGTGTACATCGATGTAAAAGAAAAGTCGAACCGAAAGGGCGTTGCGATGGCGAATCCCTACTCACTGCTGTGCTACACGCGTGTCCCCACCTCGCGCGAGGAGGCGAACAACGCCGATATCGCCCTGAGCATGCATCTGGCGCTACGCTCGCCGGTGTCGGGCAAGTGGGAGCCGTTGAACGAGAACTACGGCATCTTCTTCGCCGCCGGCGTGCCGAACGCTTCGGTGCCCGCCCTCGCACGGCGCGCCTGCACCGCGGCGGCCGATTTCGGCGCTGATTCCTGTGTCGGGACCGGCAAGGCCGGCAGGGCCGGCGGGTCTGACGGGTCCGATGGGCCCGATGGTGGCGCCGGCGAGGCTGGGGGAGACGTCCGCCCGGTCAGCGGAGCCGTCGCCTACGATGCGGTGATGCCCGGCGTCGACATCGCGCTCAAAAGCCTCAAGGATCCGTTCCTGTTCCGCCTGGCGGACGGCCGCTTCGGCATCGCGGCCACGCGTACCGATCGCGACGGCGTGCCGGACGGCTCCGAGCGGTCGGCCTTCCTGCTGGCCGTGAGTCGTGATTTGCTCACTTACCGTCAGCTGGGATTGGTCCGCCTGGACACGGCCGATGGCGTGCGGTCACCAAGCGTCTCGTATGATGCCGCGAACCGCCGGTATGCGATCCGTTGGACCGACGACTGCGGCCGCGCGCGCCACGCCGTGGTCGACGACATCCTCGAGGCTCCGGGTCGTGTGATCGCCATGCCCGCCGCGGATGCCGGAGATGCTGCGAATGCCGTTGGCGCTGCGGGTGAGTCGTCCTCGGTCGTTGCCGATGCGGCGTTCGATGCCGCGCCGGCCGTCGCCCACGATATTCCCGGCGCGGTGCCCGGCAACGTGATCGAGATCGGCGCCAAGGAGGCCGCGTCCCTGATCGCCCGATTCGGCCGCGTCTACAACACCGGCGTGTCCGTGCGGCCGACGACGTTGCCGGCGGGTCTGCGCGGCGAGGACGCACGCGAGATGGTCGGCGTTTTGGGCAAGACGGTCGCCGTGCTGCGTTATTCCGACGGCTCCACCGCCGTCCGCGCGGTCGACTGGGATGCGTCCCAGCTCGCCCGGCTGGCCGATGACGCCGCCGCAGGGCTGCTGCGCCCGGGCGACATCCGCCATGTCGACGGACGGGTCCGCCAGAGCGTGTACCCGGTCCCCTTCGCGGTCGAGCGCGCCGATCCGTCGGTGTTCGCTTGGAATTTCAACGGCGAACCGATGTTCCTGTTCATCGCGACCGAGGATGCCGACGGCAATTGCGTCGACCCGCGCGGCGGCCGCACGCATATGCCGCTGCGCTTCGCGTCCACCATCGAGGGGCTGTCCGACGCGGCTGGCGGGCGCGCACGCGAGATCGACCTGCTGCGGCGCGGCGACCGGAACTCGGAGGGCCGTGCGATGACCGGCTGCTTCTGGGCGCCCGAACTGCATGTGATCGGCGGCAAACTCTCGATCCTGTTCATGCCCTGCTTCGACGGGGATCCGACCAATCCCGACGGCACCGCGAACGACCGCGCCGGCAAGCCCGACATGTGGACCGGCATCTGCCATATCATGCAGCTCAGGCAGGATGCGGACGGCCGTGACCTCGATCCGCGCGATCCGGCGCACTGGACCGTGCCCGAGCCGATCCTCGGCGCGCACGGCGAGGCGCTCAATCCGGTGCAGCGCATCAGCCTCGACATGACCGTGATCGTGGATTCCGGGCGCTGGTATTACGCTTGGCAGCAGGTCGGCAGCGTGTGGATCGCCTCCTTCGACCCGTCCCGCCCGTCCCGCCTCACCTCGCGGCCCGCACAGATCATCGTGCCCGAATTCGCGTGGGACAATATGATCGCCGAAGGGCCGAACGCATTCGTGCACGAAGGCAGGATCTACCTGATCTATTCGGGGTCGCTGGTCGGCATCGACTACACGACCGGGCTGGCGACCGCGCCGGCCGGTCAGCGGGCCGATCTGACCGATCCCGCCACCTGGACCAAGCTCGACTATCCGCTGCAGAAATCCGGCGTGTACAACGGTGCATGGCAGCTCGGAACCGGCCATGGCATGTGGTCGCACGACGAGGACGGCAATCTGATCTACGTATTCCACAACGCCGAATACGAATCCGGCCGCTACGGCGGGCGGGACGCGCAGGTTCGCCGCGTGCACTGGTCGGCGGAGGGCATGCCGATCCTGGACATGCAGTCCGATGAGGAACTCAACCCGGATTATGTTGGTATAAGGATGAACATCGTTGTGCAGTGATGCCGCTGCCCGGCGATGATGCGCCTTCGGCGCTTGAATTCATAGGCCCCACTATGGTTGTGGGTTGTAGTACGAGAACAGAATACGGTGGGCAATATGGTCAGGAAAGCAGCGGGCAAGGGCGGCGATCATGTCGTGACGATGCGCGACGTCGCCAAGGCGGCCGGCGTGTCGATCAAAACGGTGTCCAATGTGGTCAACGATTACGAATTCGTCTCCGACGCGACGCGCGAGAAGGTGAGCAAGGCCATCGAGGAGCTGGGGTACACGGTCAACGTGTCCGCGCGCAACCTGCGCACCGGGCAGACCGGCATCATCGGCCTGGCGATCCCCGACCTGCAGATGCCGTATTTCGCGCAGCTGTCGTCGCTGGTGATCGAGGAGGCCAAGAAGGTCGGTCTGCGGGTGATCGTGGAGCCGACGCTGTATTCGCGCGAAGGCGAGCTCGACGTGCTGCACGACGTGCGCACCACGATGCTGGACGGGCTGATCTACAGCCCGTTGGAGCTCGGCCCGAGCGACGAGGGCGAGCTGAACGTCGACTACCCGCTGGTGCTGCTGGGCGAGCGCATCTTCACCAAGGCCGTGGACCATATCGCCACCGAGAACGTGGAGGGAGCCAAGCGGGCCACCTCGTACCTGATTCAGACCGGGTGCCGGCGCATCGCGGTCGTCGGCGTGCATGAGGGCGAGGATGTCGGTTCGGCGGCGCTGCGATTCCGCGGGTACCGCGAGGCGCTGGAGGAGGCCGGCGTCGATTTCGACGAGCGGCTGGTGGTGCCGTCGCGGATGTGGCACCGCATCGACGGCGTGCATGCGATGAATGGCCTGTTCGATTCGGGCAGCGTGCCCGATGGTGTGGTGGCGCTCAACGACATGCTCGCCTCGGGTGTTATGCACGCGATCCAGATGCGCGATCTGCGCATTCCCGACGATATTTCCGTGATCGGCTTCGACAACTCCGATGACTCGCAGTACCTGTCGCCGGCGCTGACGACGATCTCGCCCGGATTGGACGCCGTGGCGCGTCTGGCGGTGCGCGTGCTTAAGAACCGCATCGATGGTCGGCCGCCGCTGGACGGTGATTCCACCGCCCCCGTGTTCCGCAAAGTGTCCTCGACCCTGGTGGTCCGCCAATCCACCCGCGCGATGTAGGGCGCGGGCGCGGATTTTTCGAGGTGCTGCTTCTAGCGTCTGGTGGTCTTGCTGCGCTGGGAGGTTCTTGACATTCCGGATCGGTGAGGGTCTAATCGTGTTGCCCTGCTGAGGGTGCTCTCAGCAGGGGGATTCTTCTATGGTCTGGTGGTTTTGCTTTGCTCGAGAATCCTTGGCGAGGCGATGCTTCTGGTGTCTGGTGATTCTGGCCCGCTGGGCGGGCTCTTGACGGGGCATGGCGTCGAGATGCTAATGAGATTGCCCCGCCCGCCCACGCGCCCCGCATCGCTTCTCTCCCTCAACCTCCCCGCTCACCCCGCAAA
>OKCX01000282.1_pt1 | contig 13913 bp, 10 predicted proteins | sample 1614161 | NCBI WGS metagenome assembly OKCX01 (sample SAMN04436910, study PRJEB24849) | human gut metagenome | biome: human gut; feature: NICU; material: stool | host: Homo sapiens | place: USA: Saint Louis, MO | collected 2012-05-24 | reverse complement strand
GCTGCTTGGCGCGCCGCCGCTGGTGGGGTCACTGGCCGCGCGGGCTCACCGGGCGAGCGGCCCCGTCGTCAGGCGCGGGATCAGCTGCAGGTCGGCCAGTCCGTGCGGTTCGTCCGGCGCGTCCCCATCGATCAGGTCCAGCGCCTTCCGGGCGGCGATCTCGCCGAGCTCGCGCGGATCCTGCCGCATGGTCGTCAATCCGTACTGCTCGGCGTACGTCGCGTCGTCGAACCCGGTCAGCGATACCCGCTCCGGGACGGCGATGCCGTGGCGGGCCAGCGCGAAGGCGAGCGGCAGAGCGCACATATCGGCGTAGCAGCACAGTGCCGTGGGCATGTCCGGCCCGAGGGAGACCAGCTGGCCGGCCATCCGCTCCATCGGGTGATCGGACCGCTCGTCGAAGAACAGCTCGCGAGCCCGGATCGGCGTGCCGGCGCCGTCGCAGGCGTCGTGGAACCCCAATGCCCGGGCCTCGGCGCTGTGCGAGAGCTTGGTGGTGATGATCGGGCTGACGTAGGCGATGTCGGTGTGGCCCAGCGCCAGCAGGTATTCGGTCATCTCGCGCATGCCCGCGCGGTCGTCGATGCCGATCGAGGCGTCGCAGGCTTCCGCGGAGGGCGGGTTGATGCCGATGATCGGCACATGGATGCTGCGCAGGCGCTGCGTTTCGTTCGGTTCGATGGCGAACGACGAGACGATCACCGCGTCGGCGTTGCGCCGCACGGGCAGCGTGGAGAAAAAGCTTCGGCGCTCCTGCGGGGTCTCGACCTGGTAGATGACGATGTCGTATCCGGCGGCGCCGAGCGTGGCGTTCAGCCCGGAGAACAGGTTGGCATTGAACCACGTCGAGATGTCCTCGCTGATCAGCAGGGCGATGCGGAACGATCGGCCGGTCTTCATCGCGGTGGCCGATCGCGAAATCGAATAGTTGAGCGCCTCCGCGGCGGCGTACACGCGCTCGCGGGTCTTCTCGGAGACCAGATCCGGCTTGGCGAATGCGCGCGACACGGTGGCGATGGAGACGCCGGCCTTGACGGCGACCTGCGCGATTCTCGCTTCCATGGCGTGCTCCTCATGCTTGCGTGGCGGCTGCGGCCGTTCCGTCCCCAAGTGATCCCGGCCTGTCTCGGTTCATTCTACCTTGTATCTTGTGCGAAAATATAGAGTAGAACCGGTTCGACACGTTGAATGTATAAGTTTGCAAAATCTATGGTATGATTATCATCAATGCAAACAATTCCAATATGTATGAGTTTGCATCACGGTACGACGAAGTGCTGAAAGGCAGTCGTCGCAACAGGAATTAGGAAGATGCGGTTTCACACAACCGCGCAGAGGAGCCAAGGAGCGAACGATGAAGTCAGCTCAGAAGATCATCGCCACAGGAGCCGTACTCGCTATGAGCATCACTGCGCTGTCCGCATGCGGCAGCAGCACTGCGGATGCCAGCAAGGGGAAGGTCTACTTCCTGAACACCAAGCCCGAAATCGTCGATCAGCTGCAGGAGCTGGCCGATGCCTACACCGACGAAACCGGCGTCTCGGTCGACATCCAGACCGCGGCCTCCGGCACCAGCAACCAGACGCTCACCTCCGAGCTGTCCAAGAAGGACGGCCCCTCCATGTTCAACCTGGCTGGTTTCGATCAGTACGCGAAGTTCAAGGACTACCTCGAGCCGGTCCAGGATTCCGAAGCCTACAAGCTGCTGACCGACGAGGGCAAGAGCTACTCGTTCAAGGACGGCGACACCGCGTACACGATCCCGTACGCGGCCGAGTGGTACGGCATCATCTACAACAAGAAGATCGTCAACGAGTACGCGAAGAAGAGCTACTCGGTCATCAAGTCGGCCGATGACATCACCAGCTGGGATGTGCTCAAGAAGGTCGCCGACAGCATGCAGGAGCACAAGGACGACCTCGGCCTCGACGGCGCGTTCTCCACTCCGGGCCTCGACGCCTCCGACAACTACCGCTTCGCCGCGCACATGGACCGCATCCCGCTGTTCTACGAGCTCAAGGATCTGGGCAAGACGTTCTCGCTCGACATCACCGGCAAGTACATGGACCACTACAAGGACCTGTGGGACACGATGGTCAAGGACAGCCCGACCGAGGCGTCCCTGATCGGCTCCGGCACCTATGAGGACTCCACCGCCGAGTTCTCCACCGGCACCGTCGCGTTCTACCCGAACGGCGTGTGGGCGTACAGCCAGATCAAGGACAACGACGTGGCCGACGAGGACCTCGGCATGCTGCCGTACTACATGGGCAACCCGGGCGAGGAGGATTACGGTCCCGCCGCGGTGTACGACGCCAACTGGGCCATCAACAAGAACGCCTCCGACGAGGACAAGCAGGCCTCGCTCGACTTCATCAAGTGGATGGTGACCTCCGACACCGGCAAGAACGCGATCGCCAAGGAAATGGGCTTCGCCGCTCCGTTCACCTCGTTCGGAGACGACGACCAGCCGGCCAACCCGCTGGTCGCGGCCGCCAAGGAGTGGACCGACAAGGGCAAGAAGACCGTGTACTCCGCCAACATCCCCGGCCAGCAGTGGATCGACAACGTGTCCAACGCGCTCGTCGAGTACACGCAGGGCACCGGCAAGTGGGACGCGGTGGTCCAGGCCCTCGCCGGCACGTGGAAGACCCTGTGGGAGGCGTACGAGCAGTCCTCCGGCATGCTTCCCCCGGAAGACCCGCTGTCCTGAACGTGACATCGCCGCAGGCCGGCGCCGTGTAACGGGCCCTGCGCTTGCGGCGTGACGATGAAGCGGCCATGGCAAACGCCATGGCCGCTTTTGCGTGCCGTGCCGTCTGCGCCGTGCCGTCAGCTCAGAGCCGGCTCTTCGATCGACGACGTGCTGTTTCTGATGATCAGACGGGTGGCCAGCAGCTCGTGGGGGCGCTCGAGCGTCTCCCCTTCGATCAGGGCCAGCGTTTTCGCGGCGACGCAGCGGCCCAGTTCGGCGGGATCCTGCCGCATGGTCGTCAGGCCGCTCTCCTTGACGTAGGTCGAGTCGTCGAAGCCGGTCAGCGAGATGTCGCGCGGCACATGCATGCCGTATCGGATCATGGTGAAGTACAGGGGGATCGCCATGAGATCCATGACGCAGCATACGGCGGTCGGGCGGTCCCTCAGGGCGAGGATCTGCGACAGCAGATCGTCGGAGGGCTCGTCCACCTCCTCGTCGTAGTAGATGGTCGTGGGGATAACCGGGTGGGACGCCCCACGGCAGGCGTCCTCGAACCCTTGGATGCGCAGGTCGGCGCTGTGCGGGATTGAGGGGGACAGGCGGTGCCTCACGAATGCGATGCGTTCGTGGCCGAGTGCGATCAGATGCTCGGCCACCATGCGCATGCCGTTGCGGTCGTCGATGCTGACGGTGGCGTCATAGCCGTCCGAAGACGGCGTGTTCACGCCGACGATGGGGATGTGCACGCTTTGCAGGCGGGACACCTCGTCGGGGTTGACGTTGAACGACGAGACGATCACCGCGTCGGCGTTGCGGCGCACGGGCAGCTCGGTGAAGAACCGGCTGCGCTCTTCGGGGGTGACGACCGGGTAGATCGAGATGTCGTAGCCGTCGTCGTGCAGCACGTCGTTCAGACCGGAGAACAGCTGGGAGTTGAACCAGGTGGAGATGTCCTCGCTGACCAGCAGCGCGATGCGGTAGGCGCGACCCGTCTTCATGGAGGTCGCCGACCGTGAGATCGAGTAGTTCAGCTGATCGGCCGCGGTGAAGACCTTGGTCCGGGTCTTTTCCGACACCATGTCGGGACGCGCGAATGCGCGGGACACCGTGGCGATGGAGACGCCGGCTGCCGCGGCGACCTGCGCGATGCTCGCTTCCATGGGAATATCCCCCCGATATGTATAGGTTTACATGTTGGTTTTTCAAGTGTATCGCGTCTTGCCGGTTGCTGTGGTGCAAACGCGTTATTGGTTGCTGTGGGAGCCGCAACGGCGTGGCTCCGGTAGCGGGGCGTTTCGGACAGATCGTGATTTAGGCGGGGTGTCTTGCGGCGTCTCTGTGGAGAGGGCGGGCGGCGCGTATTTATTGGTGATGCCGGTAATGGCGATGGTGGCGGGTTTGACGTCGATACGCGAGTTGTCGGTGCGTGGGGTAGTAGCGGGGCCGGTTGCAGACCGGTTTGCGTCAATGATGGTGAGGTTCGCGGTCCTGCCGGCTGATCCGTGCGTCGATAACTCGGGTTGGAGATGCAGTGAGGCTGTGATGATGGTGAGGAGACGCCAAGTGACGCCAAGTGACGCCAAGTGACGCCAAGTGACGCCAAGTGACGCGCGAACAACCAAGCTCCTCCGTTGGTGTCTCATGGCCATTGCTCGCATAAGCTGTTTTAGAGCGAGAAGATCTCTGCGATACGATACGTACTATTACGGGCGCGACTGGAAGGACGTGGACTACGACGAGTTCCGCGGACGACTGACCGCATACCTGACCCACTACAATGAGGCAAGGATCAAGAAGTCACGGGGATGGATGAGCCCCGTGCAATACCGCAAACACTTTGGAATGGCCGCCTAGCCGTCCAAAAAACATCCGCACCCCCTTCGGCGGACCGCCCTATTATCTGGACCAGTTGCAGCCGGGGCTGTCGTATGAGCGGAACGTGGCTGAGCTGTGCTTCAACAAGGCTGGGCTTCTGTATGAAGAGCCCATGATGCTGCTGCGGGAGGAATTGAAGAGTCCTGCCGTCTACGACTCCATACTGCAGGCGATCAGCGATGGGTGTAACACGCCGAAGCTGATCGCGGACCGGATAGGTTTGGAGCAAACCTCATTGCCGTTCTACACGAGAACTCTTGAGGATCTGAATCTGATCGAGCGTATAGTGCCTTTCGGGGAGAAGCGGACATCACGTAAAGCTCGCATACGCATCTGCGACCCGTTCTTTGCCTACTGGTACCGGTTTGTGTCTCCCAATGTCACCTTCATAGAAACCGGGAATGGCGATTTGGTCGCAGAACGGGTTGTCACAAGTGCTGCTTTTGCGACATACGTTGGGCAACACTTTGAAAGCATGTGTCTGCAATGGATCACCAAGATGGGGAGTGAAGGACGATTGCCCATGTTGCCGGTGCAGGTTGGAAAATGGTGGGGTAACAATCCTCTCCGGCGTGAGGAGACAGATATCGATGTGGTCGCGGCGGATCCCCTTGAGCAGAAACTCCTGATTGGAGAGTGCAAGTGGCGGAATCGATTTGATGAGACCGATATGATCGAATCGCTTAAGGCCCGGGTTGGCTTGATTTCCGGCTATCGGGAGACATCGCTTATATTCTTTACGAAAAATCGCATAAGCGACGCCACTCGGACGAAGTACGAGGGGAATCCTGATATGTCGTTCGTCTGTGCGGATGAGATGTTCGCGGTGCCATCGTCGAGGCGTTAAGCCAGTTGTGCTGGGCCGGCATGCGGCTCAGCACAACTGGCGTCGTGCGTATCGCGCGCCGCTATGCGGTTTCCGTTGCATGCAGCCATACCGTCGCGTCCGATGGTACTGTGCTGTCGGGCATCAGCTCCGCGGACGAGAGCACGACTTCGCCTTGCGGCAGCGGGGTCGGCTCGGCGCCGAAGTTGGTGATGCAGATCCAGTTGCCGCGTTCGAATGCGATGATGTCACCGCCGTTCTCCGGGCGCCACGCCACGGATGACGCCGTGCCGGCGGTCCCGGTACAGTGCGAGCATCGAATCCGGATCATCGGCCTCATCCTGCGCATTGAGGCACGAGAACCAAGCCGGTTGAGGCAGATGAGGCTCGGCGCCTGACCCTGCGGGGCTGAACCCGAAGCCGTCCGCGGCGTCGTGGCGCCACGGCAACGGCACGCGGCATCCGTCACGCCCCTTGCGCGTGGCGGATGGGTTTCCGTCGCCGGAATGGAATGCGGTCGGGTCCTCCAGTTCGGTCCATGGAATATCGGCGACCTCGAACAGTCCGAGTTCTTCGCCCTGATAGATGTACGCCGAGCCGGGCAGCGCCAGCTCCAGCAGAATCGCGGCCCGTGCCCTGTGCGTGCCCAGCGCCCGGTCCTCCATGTAACTGCCGCCATTGCGCAGCAGCCAATCCTGGGCGATTTGGTGGTAGCCGCGGGCCGGAACCTGAGGCAGGCCATATCGGCTGGCATGGCGGGGCACGTCGTGGTTGCTCATCACCCATGTGGTGGTCGAACCGGATTCGCGCGCGGCGGCCAGCCCGCTGGCGATCGCGCGGCGCATCCCCTCCGCGGTCCAATCCGCCTTGGCAAATTCGAAGTTGAATACCTGCCCGAGCTCATCGGCGCTCGCATACAGGTATTGCCGCGCCGGATTGACCCACGCTTCGGCCACGGCGAACCGCGGCGGGTCGTATTCGTTGAACACTCGGCGCCACTCGCGGTAGACGTCGTGCAGTTCGTTGCGGTCGTACATCGGGTGGCTGCCGTCGGAGGGGAGCGCGTCATACTGCAGCGACCAATCGTTGAGGTCGTCGCGGTCCATGTCCTTGACCAGACTTTGCGCGGCGTCGACGCGGAACCCATCCACGCCGCAATCGGACCAGAACCGGATCGTGTCGAGATAATCGCGTCGGACCTCCTCGTTGTTCCAGTTCAGATCGGGCTGACCCACGGACCACATGTGCAGATACCACTGGCCATCCTCCACGCGCTCCCAGGCCGGGCCTCCGAACCCGCAGGTCCAGTCGGTCGGAGGCAGTTCTCCGTTCGCGCCGCGCCCGTCGCGGAAGATGTACCGATCGCGTGCGGACGATTCGCGCGGGGCGTGCAGCGCCTCTTGGAACCAGGGATGCCGGCTGGAGGTGTGGTTGGGCACGAGATCGACGATCACGCGGATATGCCGGTCGTGCGCGGCGGAGACCATACCGGCGAAATCCTGCATGGTGCCCAGCAGGGGGTCGACGTTACGGTAGTCGGCCACGTCGTACCCGCCGTCCTCCAGCGGCGACGGGTAAAACGGGCTGAGCCATATCGCGTCCACGCCCAATGCGGACAGATGATCCATGCGTTCGGTGATACCGCGAATGTCGCCGATGCCGTTGCCGGTCGAATCCTTGAATGATCGGGGATAGATCTGGTAAACGACGGCCTGGCGCCACCAGTCGGGGTCGTCCATGGCGTCGTCGCGGCCGGTTGTTGCGGAATGCGTGATGGATGCTGACATGATGACTCGATTCAGGGAATGGGGAGAGTGCGGCTCATCCCTTGAACGGCTGGGATTCGGGCAAGGATCCGTTCGTTTCCTTGTTGTTCTGCCATTCCGAGGACCAGTTGTCGACGTATGCCTTCTTGACCGCGCTCCAGTCGGAGGCGCCCTGCGTGTAGTCGAGCAGCGCGTTGGCCAATTCGTCGCCCCAATGGCCGGAAGGCAGGGCGAAGGACCGGATGAACGGAATGTTCTTCTCCTGATATTCGAGCGCGGCGGTAATCAGCGGGTTGTTTGGCTGATCGTCCTTGCCGAACGTGGTGTACGGCGCGGAGAAGCCCATATCCTGGCTCAGGGCCTTCCTGCCCTCATCGCTGCTGACCAGCCACTTGAGGAAGTCGAGCGTGGCCTGCTTGTCCTTGTCGCTGGAATCCTCGTTCACGCCCCACGAGGCGTCGTAGATCGAAGCCGGTCCGTATGCCGACTCGCCGGGAGCTCCGATGTACAGCGGCAGCATGCCGAGATCCTCGTCCGCCACGTCGTTGTCCTTGATCTGCGTGTAGGACCAGACGCCGTTCTGGTAGAACGCGGTCTGACCGGTGGCGAATTCGGCGGTGGAGTCCTCGTAGGTTTTGCTGGATAGCTCGGTCGGCTGCACGGTGGAGTCTTTGAGATACAGATCCCAGATGTTCTTCATGTCATCCAGATACGTGCCTTTGATGTTCTGTTCGAAGGTGGTGCCCGCGTCCTTGTATTCGTAGAACAGCGGGATGCGGGACAGGTGGCTCGCGAAGCGGTAGGTGTCCGAGGCGTCGAGCCCGGCGTTGGAGATGGCGCCTTCGAGGCCGAGATCGTCCTTGTGTTCCTGCATCGAATCGCATACCTTCTTGAAGGTTTTGAAGTCCTTGATGTCGTCGACGCTGTTGATGACGGCATAGTCCTTTGCGATGTAGTCCTTCAGGATCTTCTTGTTGTAGATCATGCCGTAGTATTCGGCGGCGAACGGAATCGTGTACACGGCCTTGCCATCGCCGTTCGCGTAGGCCTTGCCCTCGTCGGTGAGCAGCTGGTACGCGTCGCTTCCGGAGATGTCGGCGAGGTGGGACTTGTAGCGGGCGTAGGAGTCGAAGCCATTGATGGTGAGCAGGGTCGGAGCCTCGGATTTCGCGAGCTCGCTCTTCAGCGTCTGATCCAGAGTGCCGGCCGCTGCCGTCTCGACGATGACCTCCACGCCGGTTTCCTTGGTGTACTGGTCGGCGACGTCCTGCCAGATGTCGGCGACCTCCGGCTTGGAGTTGATGTAGTAGACCTTGCCCTTGGCCGGATCGGCATTGCTGCTGCCGCAGGCGGCCAAGCCGCCGATGCCAAGGGCCATCACCGCGGTGATGGCGCTGATTCTGCGCAGGATTCCTTGTGCCTTATTCATTTCTCGCTCCTTCGCGGTTTTGTTGCGGCGGGCCGGTTGCTTCGTCGCGTAGAGGTCTCGTATCTGCTGCATGGGGTGGATGCTGGCATGGGTGCCTGCTTGGGTGCGAGGGCGGGGCTTGTCCTGTTGCGTGATAGTCTGCTTCGCATCCTTTGTGAAACCCTATGCAGAATATTTATTTTTAAGTTGCAAAAGCAATATAACACAATATGAAAGCGTATGCAAAAAGAAGTGATAGGCGAGGGTGTTGAGCGACTGTTGTTGGGCAGGTGAGGGTCCAGGGTGAATCGTTCTTGTGCATAACACTCGAGTTGTCGGTGCGGGAAGGTCGATAGATGTTCCCGTAAAGCTGCTTTTTGGTCAAAAAAGCCGGCAAACAACCGGTTCCACTACTGCGTCGCGCACCGACAACTCGTGAATTGGGAACATACGTGCCGCGAATAGCCCTGACGGCTCGAAAGGGATTGAGTGAGCTTCGTCCTCTGTCCGCGCGGGCGCGCCGGTCCCTACGCGCGCGGGGCGGCGGTGGAGGATCTCATTACCAGATGCGCCGGAACGATATCGTGCTCCGGGGCCGGGGTGTTGCCGGCAAGCAGCGACAGCGTCTTGCGCGCGGCGGCGGAGCCCATCACGGTGGGATCCTGATGGATCGTGGTCAGTCCGGCATCGGCGGCATATGTGCTGTCGTCGAATCCGGTCAGTGAGATGTCCTTGGGAACATCGAGTCCGTAGCGGCGCAGGCGGAACAGCAGCCGCATGGCGATGTTGTCCTCCTGGCAGGCGATGGCGGTTGGCTGCGCCTTTCCGTCGAGGATCTCCGTGAGGGCCAGGTCAATGCAATCGGAGCCGTCGCTCAGCGTCACGATGCGCAGATTGATTGGGTCGGCGCTGGAATCGCAGGCGTCTGAGAATCCTTCCTCGCGTTGCAATGCGCTGTAGTGCAGCGACGAGACCGGATTGGTCCGCACGTAGGTGATGCGCCGATGCCCCAGCGAGATAAGGTGGTCGGCGGCCAAGGTGGCGGAGCGGCGGTCGTCGACGCCGATCGAAGCGTCCAGCCCCTCGTATGAAGTCGGATTGATGCCGACGATGGGTACGCCGATCGAGGCCAATCGTTCGCTCTCCTTGGCGTCAAGCCCGAACGAGGCCGTGATGACGGCGTCGACATTTTTCTTGACCGGCAGCGTGCTGAAGAATTCCCTGCGCTCCTCGATGTTGGTGACGCGGTAGATCGAAAAATCATAGCCTGCGGGATGCAGCACCACATCGATGCCATCGATCAGCGACGAGTTGAACCATGTCGAGGCGGCGTCGCTCAGCAGCAGGGCGATGCGGAACGATTGGCCGGTCTTCATGGTGGTGGCGGCGCGTGTGATCGAATAGTCGAGATCGTTGGCGGCGGCGAGCACCTTGCTGAGGGTCTTGCTGCTCACGAGTTCCGGGCGCGTAAAGGCGCGCGACACCGTGGAGATGGACACCCCGGCCTTGGATGCCACGTCGTAGATCGAAGCTGCCATGAAACACTCCCCGCGCATTGTTCGGTAGCACCATTGTCTCGCATCGGCGCGCGTGGGTGTGTCTCGGGCGGTGCGACGCGGGGCGGCATGGTGGGGCATGCTCTCGATTGACCCTGTTCGGGCGCTGCTGGCATGCTATTGCCGCCGCTGGATGGCTGATGCATCTCACTCAGGGGAACCTTGGCGTGCTGCCGCTGCCGGGCGGTGGCGGGAATCTCTCGCTGAGACCGTTCAGCGAGAGATTCTTGCCATGGGCCGGCTATTCGAGCTTATTGACGGGTTCTTATCGGGAGATTGTTGCCATCGGATGGACTGCCTGGCTTGCTGGAGGTGCGTGGAGAGGGGCCGGTGCCGCAAGCTGGATGGTTCGGCTCGCTGAGGTAGCTCTGAGTGAGAGACGCGCGCCAGGAAGCGGCGGATGCATTTCGCTTGGGAATCCACGGCGTAGCAGGGATGCCTTTCCCGGCGATGTTTCTCGTCCTCGCTCCTCCTCGGCCCCCAGAACCCGATTCGTCCGCTGTTCATCTGAAATTACGCTGCATGACCGCTGAACTACCACTGCAGGACTCCTTGCGGCCATACCGTAAAGGCGATCGGGATCCCCGCAGTCGCGCGGAGGATCCGGGCCGGGCCTGATGGTCCCGACGATTGTTCCAGGAGTGGAAGGAAACACAGTGAAACATCAGTTGAAGGCCGCTTCCGCAGCGGTTGCAGCGCTCGCCGTGATGGCGGCGTTCCCCGGTATGGCTCTTGCCCAGGACGGCAAGGGCGTCGCCGAACTGGCCCAGCACGGCGGTGCGCAGCGCATCGCGGGCGTGTATGGCAACGCCACGGCGAAGAACGTCATTCTTTTCATCGGAGACGGCATGGGAGACTCCGAGATCACGGTCGCCCGCAACTATCTGCATGGCGTCAACGGATCGTTCGACGGACTGGACAAGATCGGCCAGCCGAACCTGAACACCGTGGAAACCGGCACCGGCCAGTACACCACGTTCTCGCTGGGTGCCAACAGCGGTGACAGCCTGATGGCGAAGAACGCCGACGGCAGCCTCGCCGGCGGCAAGACCGCCGGCGCCATCACCCCGGTGACCGACTCCTCGGCATCCGGTTCGGGCTGGGCCACCGGCACCAAGACCTACAACAACGCCGTCGATGTGGACGTCAACGGCAACCCGCAGCTCAACCTGATCGAACTGGCCAAGGCCAAAGGCCTCGCCACCGGCAACGTGACCACCGCGGAAATCCAGGACGCCACGCCGGCCGTGCTCGAATCGCACTCCACCGAGCGCGCCTGCTACGGCCCGCAGGGCAAGACCGACGGCACCAGCAGCAATGCGGCCAAGAACTGCCTCGCCAGCCAGCTCAAGGAGAACGGCGGCATCGGCTCCATCTCCGAGCAGCTGCTCGACACCCGCGCCGACGTGACCATCGGCGGCGGTTCCAAGTACTTCCGCCAGACCGCCCAGGGCGGCGACTACGCCGGCAAGACCCTGTGGGATCAGGCCAAGGAGCGTGGCTACCAGACCGTGGAGAACGACGTCGACGCGTTCTCGGGCCTGCAGTACAAGGACGGCCAGCCGGTGCTGGCCCTGCTGAGCGACGGCAACATGCCCACGCAGTACAACCCGTCCGTCGCCACCAAGCAGGACCCGGCCAAGGATGAGAACCCGGTCGAGTGCAGCGTCAACGAGAAGTGGCTGGGCAACAAGAACGCCTCCGGCAACTCCGCCTCGCTGGCCGACATGACCTCGAAGGCGCTGGATCTGCTGCAAGCCAATCCGAAGAGCCAGAACGGCTTCTTCCTGCAGGTCGAAGGCGCGTCGATCGACAAGCAGGACCACAACGGCAACGCCTGCGGCCAGATCGGCGAGACCGACGACCTCGACAAGGCCATTTCCGCCGCGCTGGAGAAGATCGATCTGAACGACACGCTGGTCATCGTGACCGCCGACCACGCGCACACCAGCCAGATCGTCGAGTCCCAGCCGGCCTACGCGCTGAGCACCGTGCTCAGGACCAAGGACGGCAGCAACATGGTCGTCTCCTACGGTACGTCCGAGGACAACCTGTACTCCGACGGCAACGACACTGAGGGCACCGCGGACGCGAGCAAGGCCCAGGGCAACATGAGCCACACCGGCACGCAGCTGCGCATCGCCGCCTCCGGCCCGGGCGCGTCCCGCGTCGACGGGCTGACCGACCAGACCGACAACTTCTACACGATCGCGTATGCGCTGGGGCTTGCGGCCGACACCGATGCGCAGAAGGCGCTGTCCAACGACGGCACGGTCGCGGTCAAGAAGGCCGATGACGGTACGTATTCCGCCGAGCTCAACGGCTTCAACGGCGACGCGGTGATCTCCTACGAGCTCAAGGACAAGGCGTCCGGCAAGGTCGTCGCCGCGTCCAACTCCGACACCCCGGTCTCCGGCGTGAGGGTCGCTACCGGCGAGACCACCGGCATCTCGTTCGGCGACTTCCAGCCCGCTGAAGGGGCCTCCTACACGCTGACCGTCACCGGCCGCCAGTCCGGCAAGACCGCGTCGGTCGATTTCCCGGCAGCCTCGGGCACCGTCGACAAGAAGCCCGGCGCCGGTCAGAACGGCGAGCAGGGCAAGGATTCCGCTTCGGGCACCGTGGCCGAAGGCCAGGTGCAGAAGCCGGCGGCTCCGCTGGGCAAGACCGGCGCCGCGGTGATCGCCGTCGCTCTACTGGCGGTGGCCCTCGGCTGCGCCGCGCTGGGCATCAAGTTCGCCAAGGCTCGCCGCTGAATGACCCGCGTGCGCTCCGGCAGGAGCGTGCGCCGATAACCGTGACCGCGTTGCGCTGAGAGTGCCACTGGGCGCATCACGGTACGAGTAAGGATCAGGGCCGCAGTTCCCTCCCGTTTATCGGGAGAGGGCTGCGGCCCTGTTCGTCGTGAAGAGGGGTGTCCGGCTTGCCCAAAAAAATTTCAAAGAAGCGGGAATAAAAGTTTGCATTCGAAAGTTGAGTGGTGTAGGCTCAAGTTTTGGAAGACAAAACGAGGGCAACCTCGAGACGAGGAATCCGGGCGGCATGTCCGGGTGTTCCGAGACTTGAGCGAGCAACGTAAACGAATACTTCAGGTAAGGAGCACACATTATGGCACGTGCAGTTGGTATTGATCTGGGAACCACCAATTCCTGCATCGCAACGCTGGAAGGCGGCGAGCCCACCGTCATCGTCAACGCCGAAGGCATGCGCACCACCCCGTCGGTGGTGGCGTTCAGCAAGTCCGGCGAGATCCTGGTCGGCGAGGTCGCGAAGCGTCAGGCCGTGACGAACGTCGATCGCACGATCAGCTCCGTCAAGCGCCACATGGGCACTGACTGGACCGTCGAGATCGACGGCAAGAAGTGGACCCCGCAGGAGATCTCCGCGCAGGTCCTCATGAAGCTGAAGAGGGACGCCGAGGCGTACCTCGGCGAGCCGGTGACCGACGCGGTCATCACCTGCCCGGCGTACTTCAACGACGCCCAGCGTCAGGCGACCAAGGACGCCGGCAAGATCGCCGGTCTGAACGTCCTGCGCATCATCAACGAGCCGACCGCCGCCGCTCTGGCGTACGGCCTCGAGAAGGGCAAGGAAGACGAGCGCATCTTGGTCTTCGATCTGGGTGGCGGCACCTTCGATGTGTCGCTGCTGGAGATCGGCAAGGACGATGACGGCTTCTCCACCATCCAGGTGCAGGCCACCAACGGCGACAACCACCTCGGTGGCGACGACTGGGATCAGAAGGTCATCGACTGGCTGGTCGGCGAAGTCAAGAACAAGTACG
>OKCX01000258.1_pt1 | contig 15736 bp, 15 predicted proteins | sample 1614161 | NCBI WGS metagenome assembly OKCX01 (sample SAMN04436910, study PRJEB24849) | human gut metagenome | biome: human gut; feature: NICU; material: stool | host: Homo sapiens | place: USA: Saint Louis, MO | collected 2012-05-24 | reverse complement strand
CGGGTTAACGCCATTGAGCGTGATAAGGCGCTGGCATGGGTGGAGAAAAACATCAGAGTGCCACTGACCGAACCGCAGAAAGCGGGCATCGCGTCATTCTGCCCGTACAACATCGGGCCTTCGAAATGCTTCACCTCAACGTTTTACCGGAAACTGAACGCCGGAGACCGGAAAGGTGCATGTGCTGAAATCCGCCGATGGATATATGACGGCGGCAGGGACTGTCGGAACCGCTCAAATAACTGTTACGGGCAGGTATCGCGGCGTGACCAGGAGAGCGCGCTGGCGTGCTGGAGTATCGACAGATAAGCAGAATGTTCTGCTGAAAAATGCCGTTGACCAACGCGGACGGATAACACGAAATCCTGCGAACTGGCAAAACCTAAGTGAATAAAAGTAAAAACCCCGTTTGTTGGCAGCAAGCGGGGTTTTGTGTTTCTGACCTTGAATAAGGCAAGGGAGAAATTATGGGTAGGGAGGTTCTTTCCCTGTGAGGAAGTATAAAAGATTCTTTCTGAGGTTGTCCATTATGAAAGACATTGAGGTGGAGACGCCAGCAAGTCTGGATTTAACAAGAGCGGCAGCTTTTGCCATTCGTATTGTGGCCATTGCTGTTCTGGTCTGGGCAATCCGTTGGTGGTGATATGAACCGTGTTCTGTGTGTGGTGATTATTGTCCTGCTGGTAGCCTGTGGTGTGCTTAGTCTGGGGCTGAATCATTACCGCGATAACGCCATCACCTACAAAGCGCAGCGCGATAAAAAAGTCAGTGAGCTGAAACTGGCGAACGCGACAATTACTGATATGCAGATACGCCAGCGTGATGTCGCTGAACTTGATGCCAGATACTCGAGGGAATTAGCCGATGCGAGAGCTGAAAATGAAACTCTGCGTGCTGATGTTGCCGCTGGTCGTAAGCGCCTGCGGATCAACGCCACCTGCTCCGGTACCGTGCGTGAAGCCACCGGCACCTCCGGCGTGGATAATGCAACCGGCCCCCGACTGGCAGACACCGCTGAACGGGATTATTTCATCCTCAGAGAACGGTTGATGACAATGCAGAAGCAGCTGGAAGGGGCACAGGAATATATCCGCACTCAGTGCCTGAAATAAGTTTTGCTGATGCGCCGTATCGTCGCCGTATTCCCGCATTAACAGAGACCGCAGCCACCTTATCTGCGTGAGTGTGCGGGGATAATCAAAAACGATGCACACCGGGTTTTCTCATTTTTCACGAGATGGGAGCGATTTCCCGCGAAGCCGCCTGTCCGGTGCGGTGGTGGAAGAAACCGGATAAAACAACCGCATTGTGCAAATATCGTTCAAATATGGTGCTGCTGTGTGAAATCTGAAAAATCACAGCGGTCATTATGCATCAGTTTTTAACACAGGACGTCAGAACGTGACATGGCAAAGCTGGACTGGAAAAAGCTGGAGCAGGCATTCCGACGCGAACATGCCGAAACGGGAATAACATTACTGGACTGGTGCCGGAAGAAAAAGATTAATTACAACACCGCCAGAACCCGTATAAAAATGGGCAAAATCGATCATGAAATTGATCATAAAACCGATCATGAAATCGATCATGACATCTCAGATGAAGAACCCTGCAATGACGCGGGTTCCGGCGATGAAAAATGCGCAAAAAACTCTGAAAAAAACTGCGCAAATTCGGCAGAAACGAAACGGATTCGTGGTTCCCGACTTTTACCACCTTCAAACGCTTTTTCTCAGCGAAACACCCACGCCGTAAGACACCGTGGATATGCGAAGTATCTTGAGGCAGATAACCTCATGGATGATGCGTCCGACATGGTGCTTTTCGATGAACTGGTGTTCACCCGGGCCCGCGCACTTTCAGTAACTAAGGCACTTAAAGGGATGTTCGCCGACCTGGAAGAGGCAACTGACGTGGAAACCCGTGTTGCTCTTTACGACAAAATACTCAAAGCTGAACAGGCCCTTGACCGGAATATTGCCCGTATCGAGTCAATTGAACGCTCATTGCTGACACTGGACGTCCTGGCTGAGACAGCACCAAAACTTCGTGCTGACCGGGAAAGAATCAACGCCGCCAGAGATAAACTCAGAGCGGAAACCGATATTCTGACCAGCCAGCGTCGGGGCGTTGTTACGCCTGTCAGTGACATCGTGTCATCGCTGCATGAAATGAGTAATTCGGGGAGACTGGATGACATTCCGGAAGAATGAACCGCGATGTGATGAACCGTCAGAAATGACAGAGGCCGAACAACGTCTGTTCATCATGACTAAACTGAGCAATCCCTGGTGGCGGCTCAATCATCTCTACAAGATACAGAACGAAAAAGGTGAGCTGGTCACCTTCAGAATGCGACCGGCGCAGCGCCAGTTGTTCCGGAGCATGCACAATAAAAATATTATCCTGAAAGCACGCCAACTGGGGTTTTCCACGGCCATTGATATTTATCTTCTCGACCAGGCATTATTCATACCGCATCTCAAATGCGGGATTGTCGCTCAGGATAAACAGGCTGCCAGTGAAATTTTCCGCACCAAAATTGCTGTACCGTTTGATCATCTTCCTGACTGGCTGAGAGCCTCATTCACCATCGTTGAACGTCGTAGCGGAGCCAGCGGTGGCTATATCCTGTTTGGGCACGGCTCGAGTATCCAGGTGGCAACCTCATTCCGTTCAGGTACGGTGCAGCGCCTGCATATCTCAGAGCACGGCAAAATTTGCGCAAAATATCCGGCTAAGGCGAAAGAGCTGCGAACCGGTACACTTAATGCCGTCTCTGATGAGTGCATTATTTTTGATGAATCCACTGCTGAAGGTGTGGGTGGCGATTTTTACGAGATGAGTAACCGGGCACAGGAAATCACTGCATCAGGGCTGGCGCTGACGCCACAGGATTATAAATTCCATTTTTACGCCTGGTGGCAGGATCTCAAATACAGCGCCAGAGTGCCGGAAAGCGGACTTAAGCTGTCACGGGAAAAAACAGCGTATTTTTCTGCGGTTGAAAAAGCAATGAACATCACGCTTACCGATGAGCAGAAACACTGGTACATCTGCAAGGAAACTGAACAGCGTGAGGAAATGAAGCAGGAGTTTCCCTCAACACCACAGGAGGCGTTTCTGACGTCCGGACGACGGGTGTTCAGTGCGGAAAGCACGCTGCAGGCAGAGTCATTCTGTTCGCCACCGCTGATTGTTTATGACATTGAACCGGTTACAGGAACGAAGACCAAAGCGCAGTCTCTGCGTGACGGGAATAAAGCCGAACAGCACCGGACGCTGATGAATTATCTGCTGGTCTGGGAGCTACCGGATCCGGATGAAGAGTATGTATGCGGAGCGGATACCGCTGAGGGGCTGGAGCACGGAGACCGCTCATCGCTGGATATCATCAGATGTAGTAATGGTGAGCAGGTAGCCCACTGGTTTGGTCATCTCGATGCGGAGCTTTTCGCTCATCTCATTGCGCAGGTCTGCCGTATGTACAACAACGCGTTTGTGGGGCCGGAGCGTAACAATCACGGACATGCCGTTATCCTGAAACTCCGGGAACTCTATCCGACGCGTTATATCTACAACGAACAGCACCTTGACCAGGCATATGACGACGATACGCCCCGTCTTGGCTGGCTGACAACCCGCCAGAGTAAACCGGTCCTGACTGAGGGAATGAAAACGCTGCTGAATAACGGCCTGTCGGGGATCCGCTGGACGGGCACATTATCAGAAATGAACACCTACGTTTATGACGCGAAAGGCTCCATGAATGCACAGGAAGGCTGTTTTGATGATCAGCTTATGAGCTACATGATTGCCCAGGAGATGCGCGCCAGAATGCCGGTGAGGGTAAGACAGAAAACGGATAAACGCAGAACCACACACTGGATGGCTCACTGATGAAAAATGAAACTAATACCATGGCGACGAAAAACGACAACGGAGCCACGCCGCGTTTTTCTCAGCGCCAGTTACAGGCGCTTTGTTCTGATATTGACAGTCAGCCTAAATGGCGCGATGCCGCAAACAAGGCCTGTGCGTATTACGATGGTGACCAGTTGCCACCAGAAGTTCTTCAGGTACTGAAAGATCGCGGTCAGCCGATGACTATCCATAACCTCATCGCGCCTACCGTTGATGGTGTTCTGGGAATGGAGGCCAAAACACGGACTGATCTGGTGGTGATGTCAGACGAGCCAGATGATGAAACTGAAAAACTGGCTGAAGCTATTAATGCTGAATTTGCCGATGCATGCCGCCTTGGCAATATGAATAAAGCCCGCTCTGATGCCTATGCGGAACAAATCAAGGCGGGGCTCAGCTGGGTGGAGGTCAGACGGAACAGCGATCCGTTCGGGCCTGAGTTTAAGGTGTCTACTGTCAGCCGGAATGAAGTGTTCTGGGACTGGCTCAGCCGGGAAGCTGATTTAAGTGACTGCCGCTGGCTGATGCGCCGCCGCTGGATGGATACCGATGAGGCAAAAGCCACATTCCCGGGAATGGCTCAGGTTATCGATTATGCCATTGATGACTGGCGTGGTTTTGTCGATACCACGGTTACTGAAGGCCAGCCCAGTCCGTTGATGAGTGCATGGGAAGAGTATCAGTCATGGGATCGTAAGGAGAACGAATGGCTTCAGCGTGAACGCCGTCGTGTGCTGCTTCAGGTGGTTTATTACCGTACATTCGAGCGTCTTCCGGTGATTGAACTCAGTAATGGACGGGTGGTGGCCTTTGATAAAAATAATCTGATGCATGCGGTGGCTGTGGCATCCGGGCGGGTGCAGGTGAGAGTCGGGCGGGTAAGTCGTATTCGTGAAGCCTGGTTTGTGGGACCGCACTTTATTGTGGATCGCCCCTGCAGTGCGCCGCAGGGGATGTTCCCGCTGGTTCCCTTCTGGGGATACCGGAAGGATAAAACCGGGGAGCCTTACGGGCTGATTTCCCGGGCCATTCCGGCACAGGATGAGGTGATTTTTCGTCGTATAAAACTGACGTGGTTGCTTCAGGCCAAACGCGTGATTATGGACGAGGATGCCACCCAGTTGTCAGACAACGAGCTGATGGAGCAGATCGAGCGTCCGGATGGCATTATTAAACTGAATCCGGCCCGAAAAAATCAGAAAAGCGTTGCTGATGTTTTCCGGGTTGAACAGGATTTTCAGGTTGCCAGCCAGCAGTTTCAGGTCATGCAGGAGTCGGAAAAACTTATCCAGGACACGATGGGGGTTTATTCCGCATTTCTCGGGCAGGATTCAAATGCATCGTCCGGCGTGGCGATCAGCAACCTGGTGGAGCAGGGAGCCACAACCCTTGCCGAAATCAACGATAACTACCAGTTTGCCTGCCAGCAGGTGGGAAGGCTGTTGCTCGCTTATCTTCTCGATGGCCTGAAAAAGCGGCGTAATCATGCGGTGGTGATTAATCGTGATGATCGCCAGCGTCGCCAGACCATTGTTCTCAATGCTGAAGGTGATAATGGTGAACTGACCAATGATATTTCAAGGTTAAATACACATATTGCGCTGGCTCCTGTTCAGCAGACACCGGCGTTTAAGGCACAGCTTGCACAGCGAATGTCAGAGGTTATTCAGGGGCTGCCACCTCAGGTGCAGGCCGTCGTGCTCGACCTGTGGGTTAACCTTCTGGATGTGCCGCAGAAACAGGAATTTGTCGAACGTATTCGTGCGGCGCTGGGGACACCAAAATCACCGGATGAGATGACCCCGGAAGAGCAGCAGGCCGCTCAGCAGCAACAGGCCCAGGAGCAGCAACAACAGGAACTGCAGATGCGCGAAATGGCAGGCCGGGTGGCTAAACTGGAAGCAGAAGCTGCCAGGGCACAGGCAGCTGCGCAACGGGATAATGCTGGCGCACAACGGGATGTCGCCGCGGCACAGGGACAGCGTTATGTGGATGCGCTCAACCAGGCGCATACGGCAGAAATCATTACCGGCATACAGAATATGGAACAGGAGCAGGAAGCTCTTCAGCAACAGATGCTACATACACTACAACAGCGGATGCATGAATTGCCGCTATGAATATCCTGAACTTAACGGAACCCCGTCATCGTACGGGGTTTTTTGTTTCCGGAGATAAGCGTCCCGGGAGCGGTGCGCTTATTCGCGGGGGCAGCGATAAGCCTTATTTACTCAACCATTCGGATCTGTCCGATAAACAGACCATGCGGAGTTATTTATGGATTTTGAATTTACGGGTGAAGAAACCCCGGAACAACTGGAAAAAATGCTGGAAGGACTTGGGGATGTGGATATTGACAGTCACGAACAGGACGGCGTGACAGAGGCCGCCACAGAAAATCATGCGGATGAGGCAGCACAGACACAGACGGGCGATAACACTGCGGCACCGACGCCGGATGCCAGTGCTGAGCAGACGCAGGACGTGAAGGAGCCGGAGGCGAAGGGTGTGCTCACCCGCGATGGTAAACACGTCATTCCCTATGAAGTCCTTGAGGCTGAACGTTCCGGTAAGCAGCGGGCCGAACAGGAAGCCGCACTTCTTCGGGGACAGATAGCCGAAGAAAAACGCCTGGTTGAACTGCTGACGTCTCAGATCCACCAGGCCGGTATGAAACCCGCACCGTTACCGGAAAACGAAAAAATCTCTGATGAGAAGATTGCCCGTATCAGGGAGATGTATCCGGAAATTGGTGACGCGGTGGCTTCGCTTATCCGTAAAAATAACTATCTCCAGTCCCGTGTTCAGCAATCAGCACAGCAGGCAGAAGGTCATGGTGGTGAGGATTTATCACCGGTTCTTGATGCAATGAATGACGTGCCGGTGCTGAAAACGTGGCAGAACTCCGATCCGGATCGCTTCTCGGTTGCCGTATCCATCGACGGGAAGCTCCAGAATGACCCCGTATGGAAAGACAAACCGCTCACTGAACGTTTCGCCGAAGTGGCCCGCCGTACGCAGCTCGCTTTCGGTGAAGCCAGTGAGCCGCCTTCTGATGACAAGGCAGACAACACGGATATCCGGAAAACGGCGGAAGAAAAAGTGAAAGCCGCTGAACGGGAGATGGCAGTGCCTGCTTCCCCGTCAGAGCTTGGCAACACGGCTTCCGTCGGAACCGGTGATAATTTTGAACGGTTACTTGGTGCTTCCCATACCGAAATTGAAGCAGCCATGCGAGGCATGACGGACGCTGAAATTGACGCGATTCTGGAAAAACTCGGGTAACCACTGAAGGAGTACTGACGTAATGACCACAGTAACAACAGCCCAGGCGAATAAGCTGTATCAGGTGGCGCTTTTCACGGCTGCCAACCGAAACCGCTCGATGGTGAATATTCTCACTGAACAGCAGGATGCACCAAAAGCAGTTTCGCCTGACAAGAAAAGCACGAAGCAGACCAGTGCAGGTGCACCGGTTGTGCGAATCACGGACCTCAACAAACAGGCCGGTGATGAAGTGACGTTCAGCATCATGCACAAACTCTCTAAACGTCCGACGATGGGGGATGAGCGCGTTGAAGGCCGTGGTGAAGACCTCAGCCATGCTGATTTTTCCCTGAAAATTAATCAGGGCCGTCACTTGGTGGATGCGGGCGGACGTATGAGCCAGCAGCGTACGAAGTTCAACCTGGCATCCTCTGCCAGAACGCTGCTGGGTACGTACTTTAACGACCTGCAAGACCAGTGTGCGATAGTGCATCTTGCCGGTGCCCGCGGTGATTTTGTTGCTGATGACACCATTCTGCCAACGGCAGATCACCCTGAATTCAAAAAAATCATGATCAACGACGTACTGCCGCCGACGAATGATCGTCATTTTTTCGGTGGGGATGCGACGAGTTTTGAGAGTATTGACCAGTCTGACCTGTTCACCCTTGCGCTGGTCGATAATCTCTCGTTGTTTATTGACGAGATGGCTCATCCGTTACAACCGGTACGCCTGTCCGGTGATGAATTGTATGGCGAAGATCCGTATTACGTCCTCTACGTCACGCCGCGTCAGTGGAATGACTGGTACACCTCCACGTCCGGCAAGGACTGGAACCAGATGATGACGCGTGCCGTAAACCGCTCAAAAGGTTTTAACCATCCGCTGTTCAAAGGCGAATGTGCGATGTGGCGCAATATTCTGGTCCGTAAGTATGCGGGGATGCCGATCCGTTTCTATCAGGGGTCAAAGGTTATGGTGTCGAACAATGACCTTACGGCAACGATGGCAGAAAAGGCTGCTGCAACCAACATCGACCGTGCCATGCTGCTGGGGGCTCAGGCGCTGGCGAATGCGTACGGTCAGAAGGGCGGCGGTCACTTCAACATGGTTGAGAAGAAAACGGATATGGATAACCGTACTGAGATAGCAATCAGCTGGATCAACGGTCTGAAAAAAATCCGTTTCCCCGAGAAGAGCGGCAAGATGCAGGATCACGGCGTTATTGCCGTTGATACCGCAGTGAAGCTCTGATTTTTCCTTTCCCCATGCCGGGTTATCGCCCGGCTTTTTCAGGAGTCATTAATTATGGCAAAGACTATCCTTGCTCCATCACTGAGTGAGCGGATTTATTCAGGTACGCACGGTAATGAGTCGGTGGCAGAAGGTGTGTTTACAGTGAACGCTGCGGAAGCGGACAGTGTTATTCATCTTCTTTCACTGCCAGTTGGTATCCGTATCAACTCACTGCAACTGGTTTCAACGGGCGGTCTGGGTACTGCAACCGTCAGCATTAAGTCCGGTGAGCATGTTCTCATCGATAACAGCGAAGCTGTTTCTGCAAAATTTGCCAGATATGTGCCCGTGGAGCCGTACACCACACTGCGTGACGGGGAGCTGGTTACTGTCACCATTAAGACTGCCGCTGCAACCGGCACCCTGAATGTTCTGCTGCGTTATACCGTGGTGGGTTACTGATATAAACCTTCCGGCCCGCGTCATGCGGGCTTTTTTACCCGGGGAATTATATGAGCGAAAAAATTGCCGTTGTCTATATCGGCCCCAAACCTGTGAAAAAGGATACCCTTACCGGGAGTCGTACACTGTTTCCGCGTCTTGAGCCGGTGCATGTTGACAGTGCGCTTGCCTGGCAGTTGCTGGCCTTTTCTGACGTCTGGGTTCGTCATGAAGAGCTTGATGGCGTACTGAAAAAGCAACAACAGGATGAGCAGTTGCGGCAGGCACAGCAGGCGCAGGAAAGAGAACAGGTTGCTCTTGCAGAAGCGGAGAACAGTTTTGTGGTTAGCGTTGGTGGTCAGGATGTGGATTTGAGCAAACTCACGTCCGCACGGCTGGCAACGTTGTGTGAGGCAGAAGAGCTGAATATTCACAAAGACCCGAAAGAAACGGCTGATGCATTCCGTATCCGTGTGCGTGAGGCATTTCGCCGTCGTGTTGCGGAGACTGAACAGCATGGCGGAACTGACTGATTTTTTACCGTATGTTCGTCGCCATATCAGTGGTCCGCTGAACATTATGATGACGGATGCGTTATCCATGTCGGCAGTGGCATTCTGCCGTCAGTCCCTGTTGTGCCGCCGTGAAGTCACGCTGTCACCGTCAGCCGGAGAGGACTGTGTGTTGCCATATGACGCGGAGAATGAAGAGTGCGTACATATTATTCGTATCCTCGCTGACGGGCGTGAGCTTTTTGCCGGTCATGATGTAGAAATCCGCCCGGGGCGGGTAATGCATTTTGCCTGTTCGCCCGGAGAGGTGAGTGTGCTTTATGCCGTTGCTCCGAAAGCAGGGAGCCGTCAGGTGCAGGATGAACTGCGGGCATGGTCTGAAGAAGTGGCAGCAGGGGCGCTTGAACGGTTGTTCATGCAGACCGGGGTTTCATGGTCAGACCCGTCGCGCGCACAGTATTTCTCTGTGCTGTTTTCTGAGGGTATCCGTCGGGCATATCGCGACACACTGGCGACAAGTCCGTACTCCTCATACCGCAATCCTGTCCGCAGACAAAGGTTTTACTGATGACGACGATTACAGAAATCATCGGACGTGTGAATACACAACTGGTTGACCCGATGATGGTTCGCTGGCCCCTGCAGGAATTGTGCGATTATTACAATGATGCTGTGAGGGCAGTGATTCTGGCGAGACCGGATGCTGGCGCAAGCCTGGAAACAATCAGTTGTGTTCCGGGCGCCCGTCAGGTTTTGCCCGATGGTGTAATACAACTTCTTGACGTGATATGCCTCAGTGACGGTAGTGCAGTCAGACCATTATCCCGGGAGGTGCTGGATGCGCAGTATCCTGAGTGGCTCACAATGAAGGGCATTCCTGAATGTTTTATCAGCAACGACCTGTCCCCGCGCGTATTCTGGCTGTTTCCTGCTCCTGACAAAGAGATAAGTATTGATGCAGTGGTAAGCCGGATACCGGAGGCAGTGTATGTTCTGACGCAGGACGATGATACGCCAGTTCCACTGGAAGATGCTTATGTTAACCCACTGGTGGACTGGATGTTGTTTCGCGCTTTCAGTAAGGATGCTGCCGGTGGCGCAGAATCGGGGCTGGCTGCGCAGCATTATCAGAGTTTTGTTGAGCAACTTGGGATCAAACAGGGGGCAGACAGTGCATTGTCTGCCCGTAAAAAAGTGTTTAACGGAGGTGGAGTGTGAGTGTTGTTGTTTCGGGGACGCTGAAATCTCCTGATGGTGAGGCGATATCAGGAGCAAATATTACCCTGACGGCGCTGACAGTTTCACCGGATGCGCTCAGCGGCACCAGTGCGTCGGCAGTGACCCGTGAAGGTGGATATTACGGAATGACGATGGATCCGGGGGAGTATGCGGTTTCGGTGACGGTGAAAGGGAAGACTGCTGTCTACGGACGTGTGCGTATTGAGGGGACCGAAAGTACGGTGACGCTCAATATGCTGTTACGCCGCAGTCTTGTTGAGGTGAGCATACCCGGAGAACTGCTGACAGATTTCCGGCAGATACAGAATAATGTGGCTGATGACCTTGCCACTATTCGTCGCCTGAATGAAGACACGGCGACAAAAAACACTCAGGCCACACAGTCAAAAGACAGTGCAGCAGCCAGTGCGAAGAGTGCATCTGACAGTGCAAAGACGGCAACCAGCAGGGCGGCTGAAGCCGGACAAAAAGCCAGTGAAGCTGCAGAAGCGGCGACCCGGGCATGCGAGTCTGAAAAGGCCGCGGCAGCAGACGCGAATGATGCCAGACAACATGCTGAAACCGCCAGAGTGGCTCATGAGGCCGCCGGAGACGTTCTTAAACGTGCTGAGGCTGCTACGGTTAGTGCTGAAGAGGCCAGGCGTATGGCAGAGAATGCCAGAGGCCCTAAAGGTGATACCGGACCGAAAGGTGATGCAGGCCCTCGTGGAGAAACAGGTCCACAAGGCGCACAAGGACCACGCGGTGAAACAGGACCGGTGGGGCCGCAAGGAGAGCGGGGGATTCAGGGGCCTGCTGGTCCACGAGGTGAAACTGGGGCCAGAGGTGAAAAAGGAGCCCCCGGAGACCCGGGGGGACCACCCGGGCCGAAAGGTGATGCGGGACCTAAAGGTGACACCGGACCAGCCGGTCCCGCAGGTGAAAAAGGTGAGCCGGGAGAACGAGGGCCTCAGGGAGAGCAGGGGCTACGCGGACCTGCAGGAGAGAGAGGCCCGGCGGGGCCGCAGGGACCGAAAGGAGATGCCGGTGCGACAGGTCCGGCAGGTCCGAAAGGTGAACGAGGCGAAGCTGGGCCTCAGGGCCCCCGCGGGGAGCCTGGTCCGGCGGGCAGCGCAGCAAATGTGGTGGACGCGACGACGGCACAGAAGGGAATTGTGCAGCTAGTGATACTGCCAGTAATGACGAAACAAAGGCTGCCACGTCGAAGGCTGTGAAGGCGGCAATGGATGAGGCCAAGGCGGCGAGACAGAAGGCAGAAGAGGTTGCTGCAGGTGGTGGCGTTCCCGGCCCGAAGGGAGACAAGGGCGATACGGGTCCGGCAGGCCCACAGGGACCGAAAGGGGATACGGGAGCCGCAGGCCCGGCAGGCGCACAGGGGCCAAAAGGTGACAAAGGCGATCCGGGGGTGGCTGGACCAGCAGGTCCGGCAGGTGCGCCGGGGTCGAAAGGCGATAAAGGTGATCCGGGAGTGGCTGGACCAGCAGGTCCGGCGGGGCCACAGGGACCGAAGGGAGACACTGGAGCCCCCGGGCAAGGAACAGAACTGCTTACTACTGCCAATACATGGACTCAGGCACAAACTTTTAATGGTGGTATTAATGGCAATTTGACGGTGACCGGAAACGGCTCATTTAACGATGTTCAGATCCGTTCGGATAAACGCAACAAGCGAAATCTGGTAAAACTGGATAATGCGTTAGATCGTCTGGAGGCACTTACTGGTTATCTTTACGAGATACAGTACTCTGCCGACGGTTGGCAAACGTCGGTTGGTTTAATTGCTCAGGATGCACAAAAAGCATTGCCTGAACTGGTAACTGAAGACGCAGACGTTATATCTGGTGAAAAACGTCTGCGTCTTAACTACAACGGCATAATTGCATTGTTAGTCGAGGGCTTTAAAACACTTCGTCATGAGATTAAAGAACTCCGGGAGAAGTAAACGACAGCTGTTGTAGTTTCTGGTTTCTACTGAATTTAAATTGTGGGGTGACACTCACCCCACGCATTCAGAAGGGGGAGATGAGATGGGGGTAACATCGGGATGGGTAGGCTCTTCGGCTAAGAGCGAAACAGGTGAGCAGTGGATGGGAGCCGCCGGAACCAAACTGGGACTGAGTAAACCTTTTATGATGAGCCAAATGGTTGGGCGAACTATGGGCTGTAAAATTGCAACTGAGTACTATAAATGGAAATCCTCTGACAAGGTTGATAACTGGGGCGCAGTTGGCGCTGACTGGCCTTTAGAAGAAAAAAGTAAAGGTACAATTACAAACGCCGCAAGCTGCGGATCAGGGAGGCTGGTAGGGGCTGTCGTTACACTTTCTCACTTTTTGACGAACTCTACACCGACAGCTGCTGTTTATTTAGCCGGTGGTAAAGCAGGTAACATCACCGTAAACGTAGGTGGTGCTACACAAACCATGATTTATCAGGGCGTTGTTAGTGGGTTCCAGTATTACTGGTCAGGTTCTGTTAGTTCCGCTTTCGTGGAGGCAATGAAAAAGACGGGAGTACCCCAGGATCTAAAAATTAGTTAAATGGTGAATGAATAATTTTAAAAACTTCACGTTCTACATACCGGAGACGCCGGATATATAGGATATTGTTTTAAGTTGCCAGAGAAATTTTTCCGGACGGATGCTGATAATAATGATGTGCCAATGACGGCAGCATCATTGATGGCACTGAGTGAAGCGACAGAGCTAGCGATGTTTGCGAAGGGAGTGGAGATTAATACACGGCAGTTGCAGATGAAAGCCGAGGTTGAGGCGCTGACAGACCTGAAGGCGATCCGCAGTTATGTTGTCGGATGGCCTGCTGGCAGAATAAAAAAAACGGGACCACGGCCAGTCCCGATGTAATGAGTTTTAGGGTATTAGTTTGTTATCATAGTTGGCGTGCTAAGTATGCCATATCAGGCTGATTAGTGAAGTGATGTTGTTCGCATTTTTGCACGGCGGAGAATATTCAGATTTTTGGAAATCCATATTTTTCCCGTGCGCGATTACATGCTTCATTTACGATGCCATTTTCGCCGAACATTGCGAATTCCCTGCATGTGGACGGGCGGTAAGAGCGACTCCTGTACGGGTTGACGTCGTGAAATTGTGCCGGGATTAATTATTCCACCTCGTCTGCCATTCAAATTTTCGGATACCAGATAACCATGCCTTATATCGATATAACCACTATGCGCGGGATGATGCCAGGCGTTATTGCATCTATGCTTCCTGATAATTCTGCTGTACTGGCAGAAAACTGTCATTTTCGCTATGGCGTGATCACGCCTGAACACGAGATGTCAGAGGTTGAGAAAACATTCACAATTAAGCCAAAAACAATTTTTCATTACCATGACGATTTTTGGTTTGCATGGCCGGATGTGGTGGATGTGATCCGCAGTCCGATCGCTCAGGACCCCCACGGGCGTATTTACTACACTGACGGGCGTTTTCCTAAAGTGACGGATGCGACCATTGCCACAAAAGGGGACGGGAATCACCCGACATCATCGTATCGTCTTGGGATCCCCGCGCCGACGACAGCTCCTGTCTGTACTGTTCAGCAGGGCGGTGATGTTTCTGACGATAACCCGAATGATGATGAAACCCGGTTTTATACGGAAACCTTTGTCTCAGATTATGGTGAAGAAGGTCCGCCAGGTCCGGCGTCTCTGGAGGTAACACTCCGTACTCCGGGAACTGCGGTACAACTGACGCTGGCTCCGGTGCCATTGCAGAATGCCAGTATTAAACGTCGCCGGATTTATCGCTCTGCATCAGGTGGAGGGGAGGCGGATTTTTTACTTGTGGCTGAACTGGATGCATCCGTGCTCAGTTACACGGACAAAATACCGGCGAAAAACCTTGGGCCTTCCCTGGCAACATGGGATTACCTGCCGCCGCCAGAGAATATGACAGGCCTTTGCCTGATGGCTAACGGTATTGCCGCCGGGTTTGCCGGTAATGAAGTGATGTTTTCGGAAGCGTATCTGCCGTATGCATGGCCGGAAGTGAATCGTCACACGACGGCAGAAGATATTGTAGCTATCTGTCCGCTGGGAACGTCACTGGTGGTGGCGACAAAGGGGGAGCCTTATTTGTTCAGTGGGGTATCACCGTCCACAATTTCTGGTTCCAAAATCCCTTCCATGCAGGCATGCCTGAGCCGAAGAAGTATGGTGGCGATGGAGGGATTCGTGCTGTATGCAGGAACAAATGGCCTGGTATCGGTTGATGCAGGCGGCAGTACAGCCGTGGTAACGGAAAAAATCATTTCACCAGAACAGTGGCAGAGTCAGTTTAATCCGTCGTCCATTGTGGCTTACTCATGGCGTGGTGAGTACATTGCCTGTTACACGAAACCTGATGGTAAGCAGGATGTGTTTGTCTTCAGCCCGGTGAACATGGATATCCGCTATCTCAGTACACCGTTTGACTGCGCATGGGTTGATCTCGCAAAAGATATGATGCGCGTGGTGACAGGAGACAAAATGTCAGTGCTTGCTGGGGGCTCTCTGCCGTCCACGATAAGGTGGCATTCAAAAATTTTTTCATTGCCTGAAAGAACCTCTTTTTCCTGTATCAGGGTGAAATCTCCAGCACCTGAGCGGGTGGGGATCACCGTTATGGCTGATGATGTTCCTGTTATTCATTTTGCGCCGGGTACGTTTAAGGGAAGTGTGGTGAGACTTCCGGCAGCAACCGGGCAAAACTGGCAGGTGATGGTATCCGGATTTGGGCAGGTGGAACGAATAACCCTGAGTACATCGATGTCGGAGTTACCGATATGAGCAAAAAACCGTGGCGGGCGGGGAAGGATTTATCCGCTGTTGTGGAAAATATGGAAATTGGCACCGGGCAGCGTGGCGACGGTCGTCATGCTTTTGTGACCCGTGAAGAGCTGGTTGGCCTTAAACTTGCCCGACGTCGTACACAGGGTGGTGCGGGTACCTCATATGCACTGAATCCAGGAGTTGACATTGACAGCACCTTAATGGCTGTTGATTTTCCCACAAAACCACTGAATTTTAAGGCGACCGGAGGATTTGGTTCAGTTCTTCTGGAATGGGATGTGGCCAATTATCGGGGGCATTCACTGACAGAAATCTGGC
>OKCX01000257.1_pt1 | contig 15783 bp, 12 predicted proteins | sample 1614161 | NCBI WGS metagenome assembly OKCX01 (sample SAMN04436910, study PRJEB24849) | human gut metagenome | biome: human gut; feature: NICU; material: stool | host: Homo sapiens | place: USA: Saint Louis, MO | collected 2012-05-24 | reverse complement strand
TAATCAGCGAGTCAGCTTGGGAAGAAATGACCTGCTTATTCGCACCTTCCCTAACGCACTGATACTCAAACCGCTATTCTTTTTCTCTAAAATCTCTCTACGGGCTTCTGACGCGATTTTAGGAGGTCTGCCCAATTTCTTACCTTCGGCTTTTGCTCGTGATAGTCCCGCCTGAGTGCGCTCAATCAGCAGATCACGCTCCATCTCCGCAACCGCGGCGAGCATAGATAATAGCAACTTCCCAGCGGCAGAAGTGAGATCTGTGTTACCAAGCTGGTGGACAAGAACCTTGATATTACGGTCAGCCAGCGCCCTTACCGTTTGCAAGACGTCAATCGCATCACGCCCCAGACGATCAAGCTTCGCTACCACCAACGTTTCACCATCGCGGATTTTATTGAGCATTTCAGAAAATGCTTTACGTTGCATTGCCGGAACCTTCCCGCTAACAACATCGGCAAACCAGTAATCAATTTGCCACCCAGCCTGCCCAAGCTCCAGCCGTTGGTTCTCAGTATCCTGCTGCGATGTCGAAACACGTCCGTAGCCAAAAGTTGCCATTGTTATCTCCCCATCTGACCCCTGCCAGAAAACGAGGCCAACATTAGGATGGCCTGCCAGAAAAGCCAAGGCTATTTTTCCAACAGTGTGAAAGCGTGCGATTGGGAGGTGCCAGAAAACGGTCGTTTGTTGGCGCTTAAAACGGATAAAGACATGTTAGGCTGAAACCATCACTTCATAAGGACAACCGAAATGATTAAAGACGCGATTTTTCACCGTGCGGTCAATATCGCTACTCGTTATCACGAGTCTGGGACGAATCAAAACCATATGCCCTTTTCATAGGGCTAAACCCTTCATACGCCGATGCTGAGAAGGATGATCGCACCTTGAGCCGCTGCATATCGTTTGCCAAAAGCTGGGGCTACGGTGGCGTATACATGGCCAACCTGTTCGCATTCGTTCACACCCAGCGACATGAAATGATGAAAGCGTCTGATCCCATTGGCAAAGATAACGATAGCCACTTGATACGTCTTGTTAGCGGTGCCGGACTGGTTGTCGCCGCATGGGGAAATGAAGGAAGACACCTCAAACGCTCAACGACCGTCCGACAGCTATTGCCAGAGAGCACAATGTGCTTCGTCTTAAACGCTACAGGTGAGCCGAAGCACCCTTTGTATATGAAAAACGACAGTGTTCTCATACCTTTAGGTTAACATCGATAACTGCGTTCAGAATATGAACGCAGCCATATGATATATATGACTTTTCTTTAAAATGATGGTGTGCTAGCTTCTCTCCTGACACCTACCTCATGCGGTAAACCGGTCCGGGTAGGTGGAGATCACCGCTGTTTAGCGGAAGACGTCAGGATGGGAACTCTGCGTAACGTTGATTGTGGTAGGTAGGGCGCGCAAGCGTTTGATGCAGCCAAGCAGAGGGTGAAAGTAGCTATCGGCGGATTCTTGAGTAGCTTCTTTTGCGCATAATGCATCTTTCAAGAAAGGTCGTCACACCACGAGGAAGACTTGATCTTCATCTGGCAAGGGGAACCGAGCAACCTACAGGCTATCTTCTCAGATGGCCTTATGGTTGATATGTCCGGCTTCCCCCCCGAGGAAGGGTTTACATCTTAAAGAACAAGTTATGTTTTAACATTTTTAACAATTACACTTCTCTGCTGTTTGGTGTCTTATGGCGTTGCCGTCAAAAGTAAACCTGCCGTTTTTACCTCTCCTGCGTAACAACCAAATACGAACCAGAAGCTGCTAACGTTCAACGTGTTCGCGGTGTAAATGCAGCCAGATAAGTTGGGAGCGAAAAAGTGGATGCCCTAGGTTTGGAAGCGCCCCTCTCAGGCATAGCGTCCGAAAATTTCCACGGCGGCAGGCTTATCCTTATAGAGCCAAACAGACTCAAAAGTTAAGAAGCGCGGTAAAGCTTAAAGCTCGCCCAGATTTCTCATTGATTGCTCGAACTCCGCTACGCTTGTTTCAACTGGCTTCGCCAGTCACTCTATGAGAGCGCCGCGAATTCTGCACCATGATTTCGACTACCTTCTTTAAAACACTCGCCAGAGAGCCTTACAGCGCGTTTGAACCGCATATCGCAGCTTTTGCTTACGGATGACTGTCTGATTAGCAGTAGCTTCATGGCCCAGTCCGGTTTACTTTATTGCTATCAACAAGGGAGCCGTCCAGAGGCGACGCGGAGATAATGCTTTGAGAACCGTCGAGATACTGCAATACACCTTACGCAAAGGCAGCGGTGCCGCTTTTCACGCCATTATGCAGGAAATCAGTGTTCCCCTACACCAACGCCACGGGATCGATGTTGTTTCGTTTGGTAACTCTCTGCATGACCCGGACTGCTATTACCTGATTCGCGCCTTTGTCAGCCCTAAAAGCATGACTACGGTTCTCGACGCTTTTTACGCAAGCGATGACTGGCGCAGCGGCCCGCGCGAAGACATCATTGGCAACATAGAGGCCAGCATTAAAACAGTGATAAATCTACCATCAGAAAGCGTAGAAGGGCTGCGGGTGCAATCGTAGGTCATCAAGTTTCACCAAACGTGTTTTGAGCGTCTCCAAATTCAGCACTATGAAATCCACCACCCTTAATAAAAAACGCGCCAGGAAGCGTCCCAGCGCATTCAAGCATCACTCAACTGAATAGTAACTGATTCAACCTGTTTGTTTGCCACGCTTTCTTCGCAACGCATCTCTGACAGCATCCAGCCCGTCAGGAATGTTGAATTCCGCTATATCAGGTAACGAAAAATCAATTTTCTCCACGACTTCAATCATATGAATTGGTTTGAGGTCTTTGCTATATCGCACTTCCGTTTCAGTTTCGCCGCGCACATGCCCAAGTAGCTGCGCTCGTAATTCTGAGCTAACGCCCTTCTCCTTGAGCAAAGTCGAAACTGAGTGGCGAAAAGAATGGAAAGATTTGCTTCTGTTCCTCTCGAGTTTCAACCGCCCCGCAAGCAACGATTCATTGAACCATGCGGAAACTGGCCTACCATAGCCTTTTGTTTTATGTGGTTTAAGCTCCGGGAAGAGACGGGTATACCCTGCATCTTTTAAGGCGTTCACGTAGTCGATGAAACCGAGACTAATCAGCTTTGAATGGAGCGGAATCTTGCGGCGAGCATTAGCATTTTTGAGTTTCTTTCCGCTTTCATTATCGCTTTCAAGGTTCAAATAATAGACGCCGTCGTCTGCCAGAACATCACTCAGCAGTAACTGAGCGATTTCATTAACTCGCGCCCCCGTCATCAAGCCCAGCAAAGGTGCCCAATAGTTAAACGGGCAATATTGATGGAATCGCCCTTGCGCATTGCGTTCAACAGTTCCAGCCTCAAACCACGGTAACGAAAAAATCGCTTTAATTTCATGCGGTTCAAATATGTCAGTGTGATCCTGATCTCGCTCATCTTTATCATCGGATGGAAAAAAGTTTTCGCATGGCGATTTCAGTAGCTTACCGTCAGCAACAGCCCACTTCATTGCACCATAAATGCCGTTGATATACTTCCTAACAGATTCCTCAGTCATCAATTTATCGCCGCATTCTGCCGCTTTGGCGATTAACTGATCCAGCGTTTTCACTCCATATTTAGCTTTGACTAAATTACGGTTTGCTGGGATCGTGCGCAGTTTGCTCTCATAAGCCCGGAGGAAATCGCGATCAAAATCTTCCAACTGAATGTCACCCATCGCTTCGATCATAAAGCTGAAATAGTTACGGATATCACTTATAGCCGACTCCGATACCTTGCCCTTGCGCCGATGCTTTAGATATTCAGAGCATAACCACGACAGATTCTTAGTGTAATACTTTCGATTAACATACTCGTTATCGATAGTAGGGGCAGGAGCGGCAAGAGGCACGGTAGGATGAACACTAGCGACTGGAGGCGTGGTCTTAGCCAGCCAATCAAGCCTTAGGCTTTCTGCATGGACTTTATTGATCAAAAGCGTATCGGGTTTAATTACCGGCCAACCGGAGGTGAAAAACCAACCGCCTTTAGCGTCGCTTCCGGCAGTTTTGAACACCGAAGCTTCTGAATAACCGTCGCTAATAATGTTACGTAAATGTGCTGGTTGCGCAGTGAGTTGCAGATAGCCTTTAGCAACCCCCTCGATACCCTTCTCTTCGCCATAATTAAGAACGTAACTGCCATCAAGCGGGTCTAGCTCAGCCTCAGAGAGCGCTGCAACATAAAAGCCAGCCTGCCCCGTCGCCAGCCAGAATACGGGCAGATTACGGTTCATCACCGCCTGTATTAATTGCGCAACAGGCAACTCAACTGACTGAGCAAAGTTAGAAAGCGAGATCATACCCTCACCAGCAAGCAGCGGGGCGCAGTCACTTAAAGTTCGATAATCCAATTGTTCATACTCTTGTAAGGTCTGATACCAGACCGCCAACAGGAGCGCGGACTTCTGCTTTGCTTCATGAAGATCGTGAGTGCCTGTTGAAGTGTGAATCTCACACTGTCCTGCGTATCGACGAAAACGTTGGGGAATGCTAATGCGGACAACATAAATGCCGCTGGTTCGACGATAGAGTTTATATCGCTGAGACATCGCCTCGTATACCCTTTTGTAAGAGGGGCTACGCGATTTCAAGCAAAATTATGGATTAAATTGTTTTAAAACAACGACTTAGATAAGACTTGGTGCCGAAGGCCGGACTCGAACCGGCACGTATTTCTACGGTTGATTTTGAATCAACTGCGTCTACCGATTTCGCCACTTCGGCACTGAAGAGGTATGCGGAAAACGTTGTGGATTATACCTGTCGCACGCCACCATGCAAGCGCCAGCTTGCACCCACCTCGCTAAGTGCTGAAATTTTCAGCATTACACTCAGCGATATGTAACCTTTGTCACACTCCAGGCACCCCGCCCTGCCATGCTCTACACTTCCCAAACAACACCAGAGAAGGACCCAAAAATGTCGATGATAAAAAGCTATGCCGCAAAAGAAGCGGGCGGCGAACTGGAAGTTTATGAGTACGATCCCGGTGAGCTGAAGCCACAAGATGTTGAAGTGCAGGTGGATTACTGCGGGATTTGTCATTCCGATCTGTCGATGATCGATAACGAATGGGGATTTTCACAATATCCGCTGGTTGCCGGGCATGAGGTGATTGGGCGCGTGGTGGCACTCGGGAGCGCCGCGCAGGATAAAGGTTTGCAGGTCGGTCAGCGTGTCGGGATTGGCTGGACGGCGCGTAGCTGTGGTCACTGCGACACCTGTATTAGCGGTAATCAGATCAACTGCGAGCAAGGTGCGGTGCCGACGATTATGAATCGCGGTGGCTTTGCCGAGAAGTTGCGTGCGGACTGGCAATGGGTGATTCCACTGCCAGAAAATATTGATATCGAGTCCGCCGGGCCGCTGTTGTGCGGCGGTATCACGGTCTTTAAACCACTGTTGATGCACCATATCACTGCTACCAGCCGCGTTGGGGTAATTGGTATTGGCGGGCTGGGGCATATCGCTATAAAACTTCTGCACGCAATGGGATGCGAGGTGACGGCCTTTAGTTCTAATCCGGCGAAAGAGCAGGAAGTACTGGCGATGGGTACCGATAAAGTGGTGAATAGCCGCGATCCGCAGGCACTGAAAGCCCTGTCGGGGCAGTTTGATCTCATTATCAATACTGTGAACGTCAGCCTCGACTGGCAGCCTTATTTTGAGGCGCTGACCTATGGCGGTAATTTCCATACGGTCGGTGCGGTTCTCACGCCGCTGTCTGTTCCGGCCTTTACGTTAATTGCGGGCGACCGCAGCATCTCTGGTTCTGCTACCGGCACGCCTTATGAGCTGCGTAAGCTGATGCGTTTTGCCGCCCGCAGCAAGGTTGCGCCGACCACCGAACTGTTCCCGATGTCGAAAATTAACGACGCCATCCAGCATGTACGCGATGGTAAAGCGCGCTACCGCGTGGTCCTGAAAGCCGACTTCTGATCCCTTTGCCGGGAGCCTGTCGCCCGGCACTTAAATCTCTTTGGAAGGCGTCTCGCAATCTGCTGAATTTAGCGGTGAAGAGTGCACAGCCGTTGCCTATACTCCAGGCAGGAAACTGGAGGAAATCTCATGAGCGAACCCCTGTTAATTGCCCGCACGCCGGACACAGAACTGTTTTTACTGCCGGGAATGGCTAACCGTCACGGGCTGATTACTGGCGCAACGGGGACGGGTAAAACTGTCACGCTGCAAAAACTGGCGGAGTCTCTATCGGAAATCGGCGTGCCGGTGTTTATGGCCGATGTGAAAGGCGATCTGACCGGTATCGCGCAGGCAGGAACGGCGTCGGAAAAACTGCTCGCAAGGCTTAAAAATATCGGCGTAAATGACTGGCAACCGCATGCTAATCCGGTGGTGGTGTGGGATATCTTTGGCGAGAAAGGCCATCCGGTGCGGGCGACGGTTTCGGATCTGGGGCCGCTGTTGCTGGCGCGGCTGTTGAATCTCAACGATGTGCAATCTGGCGTGCTGAATATCATCTTCCGAATTGCTGACGATCAGGGGCTGTTACTGCTCGACTTTAAAGATCTGCGGGCGATTACCCAGTACATCGGCGATAACGCCAAATCTTTCCAGAATCAGTACGGAAATATCAGTAGCGCATCGGTTGGTGCCATCCAGCGCGGGCTGTTGTCGCTGGAACAGCAAGGCGCAGCACACTTCTTTGGTGAGCCGATGCTGGATATCAAAGACTTGATGCGCACCGATGCCAACGGTAAAGGCGTTATTAATATCCTCAGCGCCGAGAAGCTTTATCAGATGCCGAAACTGTACGCCGCCAGCCTGCTGTGGATGATTTCAGAGTTGTATGAACAATTGCCGGAAGCGGGCGATCTGGAGAAGCCAAAACTGGTGTTTTTCTTCGACGAAGCACATCTGCTGTTTAACGATGCACCGCAGGTACTGCTGGATAAGATTGAGCAGGTGATAAGGCTTATTCGCTCAAAAGGCGTGGGCGTCTGGTTCGTTTCGCAAAACCCGTCTGATATTCCGGATAATGTGCTCGGCCAGCTCGGTAATCGCGTTCAGCACGCTTTGCGGGCTTTTACGCCAAAAGATCAGAAAGCGGTAAAAGCTGCGGCGCAAACCATGCGGGCCAATCCGGCGTTTGATACCGAAAAGGCAATCCAGGAACTGGGGACCGGCGAGGCGTTAATCTCGTTTCTCGATGCAAAAGGAAGTCCTTCTGTGGTGGAACGGGCGATGGTGATTGCGCCTTGTTCGCGGATGGGACCGGTGACGGAAGATGAGCGCAATGGCTTGATTAACCACTCCCCGGTGTATGGCAAGTACGAGGATGACGTGGACCGGGAATCCGCCTATGAGATGTTGCAAAAAGGCGTACAGGCGAGTATTGAACAGCAAAATAATCCTCCAGCGAAAGGGAAAGAGATAGCGGTAGATGACGGCATTCTTGGTGGATTGAAGGATATTTTGTTCGGCACTACCGGACCACGCGGCGGGAAGAAAGATGGTGTGGTGCAGACAATGGCCAAAAGCGCCGCTCGCCAGGTGACGAATCAGATTGTACGCGGGATGTTGGGGAGTTTGCTGGGAGGGAGAAGAAGGTAAGTCAGGCGCGATCTGTCCCCCTCACCCTAACCCTCTCCCCAAAGGGGCGAGGGGACCGATCGAACTCGTATTTGACTTTATCAACAATGTGAAAGGGAGCTTTCGCTCCCTTGCTTGGTTACGATTTTCTCATTAACAGCCACAGGCTGATTAAGAAGAAGCTGGCGCTTGGCAACAGTGCGCCGATAATCGGCGGGATGCCGTAAACCAACGTCAGCGGGCCGAAGATCTGGTCCAGTACGTAGAAGACAAAACCGAAGCTGATACCGGTGACCACACGCACGCCCATCGGTACGCTACGCAGTGGGCCAAAGATGAACGACAGCGCCATCAGCATCATCACCGCCACGGATAGCGGCTGGAAGATTTTGCTCCACATATTGAGCTGATAACGTCCGGCATCCTGACCGCTCGACTTCAGATACTTCACGTAGTTGTGCAAACCGCTGATTGAGAGTGCATCCGGGTCCAGCGCCACCACGCCCAGTTTGTCTGGCGTGAGGTTGGTTTTCCAGGTGCCGCTCACCGTCTGCGAACCGGTGATCTGTTTCGGATTGGTCAGATCAGATTCATCAACCTGCGACAGACGCCAGACTTTATGTTCCGGGTCAAACTTCGCAGTAGCGGCATAGCGTACGGATTGCAGACGACGATTTTCGTTAAAGGCATAAATGCTGATGCCACCTAACTCTTCGTCACCTTTAACCCGCTCAATGTAGACGAAGTTGTTGCCATCTTTCGCCCATAAGCCTTGCTGGGTAGAGAGCAACGAGCCGCCGTACATCGCCTGCGCACGGTAGTTACGCGCCATCTGCTCGCCCTGCGGCGCGACCCATTCGCCAATCGCCATCGTCAGCAAGACCAGCGGAATGGCGGTTTTCATCACCGACAGCGCCACCTGCATACGGGTAAAACCAGAAGCCTGCATCACCACCAGTTCGCTGCGCTGCGCCAGCATCCCAAGACCAAGCAACGCCCCAAGCAGAGCCGCCATCGGGAAGAAGATTTGCACATCTTTCGGCACGCTCAGCAAGGTATACATTCCTGCGCCTAACGCGTCGTAACTCCCCTGCCCGGCTTTTTTCAACTGATCGACAAATTTGATAATGCCCGACAGCGACACCAGCATGAACAGCGTCATCATGATGGTGGTGAAAATAGTTTTACCGATATAGCGGTCAAGTACGCCAAAAGGTTGCATCACACCGCTCCTTTACGCGAAAAACTGGCGCGCAGGCGGCGGACCGGCACGGTGTCCCAAAGGTTGAGAACAATCGCCAAAGCCAGATAAATCAGGTTAACGGTCCACATCCACAGCGTCGGGTCCAGCTTACCTTTACCGCCGTTCGATTTCAGGGAGGTCTGGATCAGGAAGAAAAGTAGATACAGCAGCATGGCTGGCAGCATCGACAGTACGCGTCCCTGACGTGGGTTAACCACGCTCAGCGGTACGACCATAAGTGCCATCATAAACACGGTGAATACCAACGTGATACGCCAGTTCAGTTCTGCGCGAGCACGATCGGTGTCAGTGTTCCACAATGTGCACATGTCCATCTGGTCGGTATCGTTCGGGTCGAGCGCCACCGCCTGGTGACCAATGATCGCCTGATAATCCTGGAAATCCGTAATGCGGAAATCACGTAACAGTGCAGTGCCTTCGAAGCGCGTTCCCTGGTTGAGAGTGACGACCTGGGAGCCGTCGCGCAGCTGGGTTAAATGTCCGGAATCGGCCACCACCACAGAAGGACGTGCATTACCTTTTGGTCGAATTTGTGCGAGGAACACATCTTTGAAATCGCTGCCGCCAACGCTTTCGATGAACAGCACCGAGCTGCCATTAGTCGCTTGCTGGAATTGCCCTTGCGCCAGCGCCGCCATGCCAGGGTTCGCTTTCGCTTCTGCTAACACTTCATCCTGATGACGCGATGACCACGGTCCCGCCCACATCACGTTAACCGCCGCGACGATTGCCGTGAATACCGCAAGGATCATTGCCGCTTTCACCAGAACCGCTTTGCTCAGGCCGCAGGCATGCATTACCGTAATTTCACTTTCGGTATACAGTTTGCCCAGCGTCATCAGCAGCCCGAGGAACAGGCTTAATGGCAGGATAAGCTGCGCCATTTCCGGCACGCCCAACCCGAGAAGGGAGAGCACCAGATTCGCCGGAATATCGCCGTCAACCGCTGCGCCGAGGATCCTCACTAACTTTTGACAGAAGAAGATCAAAAGCAAGATGAAGAGTATCGCCAGCTGGCTTTTGAGCGTCTCCCGCACCAGATATCTTATGATTATCACTTTAAATACGCCCGTAAAAACTCGTCTTTTGCAGGATTTTAGCTTGTTTCATGGCTTAAACGTCATTTATTCTCTTGAGTCGTCGAAATCGTCGCTAAGATAATTATACTCAACGGATTCACCTCTCAGATTTTGTTCTGACGTGCCAATGCCGTAATAACGTTAAGATTAACACGAAGTCATCGCAACAGCGGACATGAGTTACGAAAGCTTGCAATTCTATCTGTAGCCACCGCCGTTGTCTTTAAGATTCAGGAGCGTAGTGCATGGAGTTTAGTGTAAAAAGCGGTAGCCCGGAGAAACAGCGGAGTGCCTGCATCGTCGTGGGCGTCTTCGAACCACGTCGCCTTTCTCCGATTGCAGAACAGCTCGATAAAATCAGCGATGGGTACATCAGCGCCCTGCTACGTCGGGGCGAACTGGAAGGAAAACCGGGGCAGACATTGTTGCTGCACCATGTTCCGAATGTACTTTCCGAGCGAATTCTCCTTATTGGTTGCGGCAAAGAACGTGAGCTGGATGAGCGTCAGTACAAGCAGGTTATTCAGAAAACCATTAATACGCTGAATGATACTGGCTCAATGGAAGCGGTCTGCTTTCTGACTGAACTGCACGTTAAAGGCCGTAACAACTACTGGAAAGTGCGTCAGGCTGTCGAGACGGCAAAAGAAACGCTCTACAGTTTCGATCAGCTGAAAACGAACAAGAGCGAACCGCGTCGTCCGCTGCGTAAAATGGTGTTCAACGTGCCGACCCGCCGTGAACTGACCAGCGGTGAGCGCGCGATCCAGCACGGTCTGGCGATTGCCGCCGGGATTAAAGCAGCAAAGGATCTTGGCAATATGCCGCCGAATATCTGTAACGCCGCTTACCTCGCTTCACAAGCGCGCCAGCTGGCTGACAGCTACAGCAAGAATGTTATCACCCGCGTTATCGGCGAACAGCAGATGAAAGAGCTGGGGATGCATTCCTATCTGGCGGTCGGTCAGGGTTCGCAGAACGAATCGCTGATGTCGGTGATTGAGTACAAAGGCAACGCGTCGGAAGATGCACGCCCAATCGTGCTGGTGGGTAAAGGTTTAACCTTCGACTCCGGCGGTATCTCGATCAAGCCTTCAGAAGGCATGGATGAGATGAAGTACGATATGTGCGGTGCGGCAGCGGTTTACGGTGTGATGCGTATGGTCGCGGAGCTACAACTGCCGATTAACGTTATCGGCGTGTTGGCAGGCTGCGAAAACATGCCTGGCGGACGAGCCTATCGTCCGGGCGATGTGTTAACCACCATGTCCGGTCAAACCGTTGAAGTGCTGAATACTGACGCTGAAGGCCGCCTGGTACTGTGCGACGTGTTAACTTACGTTGAGCGTTTTGAGCCGGAAGCGGTGATTGACGTGGCGACGCTGACCGGTGCCTGCGTGATCGCGCTGGGTCATCACATTACCGGTCTGATGGCGAACCATAATCCGCTGGCCCATGAACTGATTGCCGCGTCTGAACAATCCGGTGACCGCGCATGGCGCTTACCGCTGGGTGACGAGTATCAGGAACAGCTGGAGTCCAATTTTGCCGATATGGCGAACATTGGCGGTCGTCCTGGTGGGGCGATTACCGCAGGTTGCTTCCTGTCGCGCTTTACCCGTAAGTACAACTGGGCGCACCTGGATATCGCCGGAACCGCCTGGCGTTCTGGTAAAGCAAAAGGCGCAACCGGTCGTCCGGTAGCGTTGCTGGCACAGTTCCTGTTGAACCGCGCTGGGTTTAACGGCGAAGAGTAATTGCGTCAGGCAAGGCTGTTATTGCCGGATGCGGCGTGAACGCCTTATCCGACCTACACAGCACTGAACTCGTAGGCCTGATAAGACGCGCAAGCGTCGCATCAGGCAATGCTGTTATTGTCGGATGCGGCATGAACGCCTTATCCGACCTACACAGCACCGAACTCGTAGGCCTGATAAGACACAACAGCGTCGCATCAGGCAATGCTGTTATTGTCGGATGCGGCGTGAGCGCCTTATCCGACCTACACACAGCACTGAACTCGTAGGCCTGATAAGACACAACAGCGTCGCATCAGGCGCTGCGGTGTATACCTGATGCGTATTTAAATCCACCACAAGAAGCCCCATTTATGAAAAACGCGACGTTCTACCTTCTGGACAATGACACCACCGTCGATGGCTTAAGCGCCGTTGAGCAACTGGTGTGTGAAATTGCCGCAGAACGTTGGCGCAGCGGTAAGCGCGTGCTCATCGCCTGTGAAGATGAAAAGCAGGCTTACCGGCTGGATGAAGCCCTGTGGGCGCGTCCGGCAGAAAGCTTTGTTCCGCATAATTTAGCGGGAGAAGGACCGCGTGGCGGTGCGCCGGTGGAGATCGCCTGGCCGCAAAAACGCAGCAGCAGCCCGCGCGATATATTGATTAGTCTGCGAACATGCTTTGCAGATTTTGCCACCGCTTTCACAGAAGTGGTAGACTTCGTTCCTTATGAAGATTCTCTGAAACAACTGGCGCGCGAACGCTATAAAGCCTACCGCGTGGCTGGTTTCAACCTGAATACGGCAACCTGGAAATAATGGAAAAGACATATAACCCACAAGATATCGAACAGCCGCTTTACGAGCACTGGGAAAAGCAGGGCTACTTTAAGCCTAATGGCGATGAAAGCCAGGAAAGTTTCTGCATCATGATCCCGCCGCCGAACGTCACCGGCAGTTTGCATATGGGTCACGCCTTCCAGCAAACCATCATGGATACCATGATCCGCTATCAGCGCATGCAGGGCAAAAACACCCTGTGGCAGGTCGGTACTGACCACGCCGGGATCGCTACCCAGATGGTCGTTGAGCGCAAGATTGCCGCAGAAGAAGGTAAAACCCGTCACGACTACGGCCGCGAAGCTTTCATCGACAAAATCTGGGAATGGAAAGCGGAATCCGGCGGCACGATTACCCGTCAGATGCGCCGTCTCGGCAACTCCGTCGACTGGGAGCGTGAACGCTTCACGATGGACGAAGGCCTGTCCAATGCGGTGAAAGAAGTTTTCGTTCGTCTGTATAAAGAAGACCTGATTTACCGTGGCAAACGCCTGGTAAACTGGGACCCGAAACTGCGCACCGCTATCTCTGACCTGGAAGTGGAAAACCGCGAATCGAAAGGTTCGATGTGGCACATCCGCTATCCGCTGGCTGACGGTGCGAAAACCGCAGACGGTAAAGATTACCTGGTGGTTGCGACTACCCGTCCGGAAACCCTGCTGGGCGATACCGGTGTAGCCGTTAACCCGGAAGATCCGCGTTACAAAGACCTGATTGGCAAATATGTCATTCTACCGCTGGTTAACCGTCGTATTCCGATCGTTGGCGACGAACACGCCGACATGGAAAAAGGCACCGGCTGCGTGAAGATCACCCCGGCGCACGACTTTAACGACTATGAAGTCGGTAAACGTCACGCCCTGCCGATGATCAACATCCTGACCTTTGACGGCGATATCCGTGAAAGCGCCCAGGTGTTCGATACCAAAGGTAACGAATCTGACGTTTATTCCAGCGAGATCCCGGCAGAATTCCAGAAACTGGAGCGTTTTGCCGCACGTAAAGCAGTCGTTGCTGCGGTTGACGCACTCGGCCTGCTGGAAGAAATTAAACCGCACGACCTGACCGTTCCTTACGGCGACCGTGGCGGCGTAGTTATCGAACCAATGCTGACCGACCAGTGGTACGTGCGTGCCGATGTACTGGCGAAACCGGCGGTTGAAGCGGTTGAGAACGGCGACATTCAGTTCGTACCGAAGCAGTACGAAAACATGTATTTCTCCTGGATGCGCGATATTCAGGACTGGTGTATCTCTCGTCAGCTGTGGTGGGGTCACCGTATCCCGGCATGGTATGACGAAGCGGGTAATGTTTATGTTGGCCGCAACGAAGAAGAAGTGCGCAAGGAAAATAACCTCGGTGCCGACGTTGCCCTGCGTCAGGACGAAGACGTTCTCGACACCTGGTTCTCTTCTGCGCTGTGGACCTTCTCTACCCTTGGCTGGCCGGAAAACACCGACGCCCTGCGTCAGTTCCACCCAACCAGCGTGATGGTATCCGGCTTCGACATCATCTTCTTCTGGATTGCCCGCATGATCATGATGACCATGCACTTCATCAAAGATGAAAATGGCAAACCGCAGGTGCCGTTCCACACTGTTTACATGACCGGTCTGATTCGTGACGACGAAGGCCAGAAAATGTCCAAATCCAAGGGTAACGTTATCGACCCGCTGGATATGGTTGACGGTATTTCGCTGCCAGAACTGCTGGAAAAACGTACCGGCAATATGATGCAGCCGCAGCTGGCGGACAAAATCCGTAAGCGCACCGAGAAACAGTTCCCGAACGGCATTGAGCCGCACGGCACCGATGCCCTGCGCTTCACCCTGGCGGCGCTGGCGTCTACCGGTCGTGACATCAACTGGGATATGAAGCGCCTGGAAGGTTACCGTAACTTCTGTAACAAGCTGTGGAACGCCAGCCGCTTTGTGCTGATGAACACAGAAGGTCAGGATTGCGGCTTTAACGGCGGCGAAATGACACTGTCGCTGGCGGACCGCTGGATTCTGGCAGAGTTCAACCAGACCATCAAAGCGTACCGCGAAGCGCTGGACAGCTTCCGCTTCGATATCGCTGCAGGCATTCTGTATGAGTTCACCTGGAACCAGTTCTGTGACTGGTATCTGGAGCTGACCAAGCCGGTAATGAACGGTGGCACCGAAGCCGAACTGCGCGGTACTCGCCATACGCTGGTGACTGTACTGGAAGGTCTGCTGCGCCTCGCGCATCCGATCATTCCGTTCATCACCGAAACCATCTGGCAGCGTGTGAAAGTACTTTGCGGTATCACTGCCGACACCATCATGCTGCAGCCGTTCCCGCAGTACGATGCATCTCAGGTTGATGAAGCCGCACTGGCCGACACCGAATGGCTGAAACAGGCGATCGTTGCGGTACGTAACATCCGTGCAGAAATGAACATCGCGCCGGGCAAACCGCTGGAGCTGCTGCTGCGTGGTTGCAGCGCGGATGCAGAACGTCGCGTAAATGAAAACCGTGGCTTCCTGCAAACCCTGGCGCGTCTGGAAAGCATCACCGTGCTGCCTGCCGATGACAAAGGTCCGGTTTCCGTTACGAAGATCATCGACGGCGCAGAGCTGCTGATCCCGATGGCTGGCCTCATCAACAAAGAAGATGAGCTGGCGCGTCTGGCGAAAGAAGTGGCGAAGATCGAAGGCGAAATCAGCCGTATCGAGAACAAGCTGGCGAATGAAGGCTTTGTCGCCCGCGCACCGGAAGCGGTCATCGCGAAAGAGCGTGAGAAGCTGGAAGGCTATGCGGAAGCGAAAGCGAAGCTGATTGAACAGCAGGCTGTTATCGCCGCGCTGTAATCAACACCGTGATGAAAACGAAGGCCGGAGAATGCTCCGGCCTTTTTTATCTCTTACAGAAATGGTAAAGAAGGCATAATTCCCCGTGAAATACTGGCTAAGAAGCCTTTATCTGGTTGTTCTTCTTTATTGATTAAAGGAAGGTCATCCAAATCGCCCAGCAAATACGTATTTTTTGCCTGCCAGTCAATCATCCATATTTTCAGCAGTGGATAAGCCAGACCGCCCGTAATCCCGGATATCACTACCAACGCACACATGCGATAAAGCATACCGTGGTAAGTTAAAGTTGAGCGAAAACGAATACGCCCATCATTCAGTGACAGGTTGCTCATAAAATGATTTCGCAACGACACCGTTAAATAACTGGTGCTTCAGCCAGTCCACATCCACCTCGGCCAGCTCCTCGCGCTGTGGCGCTCCTTGGTA
>OKCX01000253.1_pt1 | contig 16005 bp, 14 predicted proteins | sample 1614161 | NCBI WGS metagenome assembly OKCX01 (sample SAMN04436910, study PRJEB24849) | human gut metagenome | biome: human gut; feature: NICU; material: stool | host: Homo sapiens | place: USA: Saint Louis, MO | collected 2012-05-24 | reverse complement strand
GCATGACCTACGCTCAGGGGATGTCTGCCCAGATGACGGCGGCAGTGTCTATCGGTCTTGCCAGTTATATTGGGATGCCCGTCTCCACAACACACGTCCTCTCGTCTGCAGTTGCAGGGACGATGGTGGTGGACGGCGGTGGGTTACAGCGTAAAACGGTAACCAGCATCCTGATGGCGTGGGTATTTACTTTACCGGCGGCAATTTTTCTTTCTGGTGGGCTGTACTGGATAGCATTGCAGTTGATTTAACCTTCCTGAAAATGCCCGGTCCTGGCGATCGGGCATTTCCATTTTTGACTAGTGATAACCACGCGCGGTCATAAAATCCGTAATCGCTTTTTCTGCATCAACCAACACCTGTTCCAGTGGCTGATTGGCATCGATATCAACCAGTTGTGCACCACCAAAGGTTAACTGTGGCGTTATGGCAATCTTCCTCGCCAGCGATTCCCGTTTATGGTCGGGTTTACGTGCACAGGCAACTTCAAGGTCAACATTGAGTTTGATGACCAGATCAGGCTTATGGCTCGCCATCCAGTGAAACGCTTTACGTTCCTGGCTTGCCAGCCATGAGACAAAACGACCACCTTCAACGTTAGGTGGGAACACCGTACCATCGTAAGCGCCAGGAATTTGGTCCTGAGGATAACGGTCGGTTAGAACAATTAACCCGCGACGACGACAGGCAAGCATATGACGAAAGCGCAGTAAGCGACGGGCGACAAACGCTGTAATTACCAGCGCCGGAACTGGTCCAGGCAATTTTTTTGCTGTTTTCACCTGATTTCGTTCAATTGTTTTATGTAAGGATTTTCCCATCAACGGTAATTTTGTCACTGCACGACCGACATTTCCGGCCTGTTTTCCTAAATGAACTCTTTCGGCAGCACCATATTTTTCGACAACGGTAATAAGATGTTCACACACCGTTGACTTGCCTGAACCATCGCTACCAATAACGGCAATTAATGGAGGTGTTATTGACTGCATGAATATATCCTTTAATTTAAATATCCATTAAAAATATTTATTTGGTTAATATGTTTTTATGAAAGCGTAATTCAGGTCAATGTCACAATTAACCATTGTCACAATAAGGTTGAACGGATATTCTGAGCACGGACCACGTAATATTCAATACATTATTTACTGCCGGGTTTTTCGTGAATCAACGTAATATGTCAATAATTAATTCCACGCCAGTGCGTGTTATTGCCATTGTAGGATGTGATGGTTCAGGTAAATCGACCCTCACGGCAAGCCTGGTAAATGAACTGGCAGCAAGAATGCCAACAGAACACATTTATCTCGGGCAATCGTCCGGGCGAATTGGCGAATGGATTTCACAGCTCCCTGTTATTGGCGCACCTTTTGGGCGTTATCTGCGAAGTAAAGCGGCACATGTGCACGAAAAGCCCTCAACACCGCCTGGCAATATTACTGCACTGGTTATCTATCTGCTTTCCTGCTGGCGGGCGTACAAGTTTCGCAAAATGTTGTGTAAAAGCCAGCAAGGCTTTCTGCTCATCACCGACCGCTACCCGCAGGTTGAAGTGCCGGGGTTTCGCTTTGATGGCCCGCAATTGGCAAAAACCACGGGCGGTAACGGTTGGATAAAAATGTTAAGGCAGCGCGAGCTGAAGCTGTACCAATGGATGGCATCTTATTTGCCCGTATTGTTGATTCGTCTTGGCATTGATGAACAAACCGCGTTTGCGCGTAAACCTGACCACCAACTGGCAGCGTTACAGGAAAAAATCGCCGTTACGCCGCAACTGACATTCAATGGCGCAAAGATCCTTGAACTGGATGGGCGACACCCCGCCGATGAAATTCTGCAAGCGTCACTACGCGCAATTCACGCCGCGCTTTCCTGATCACCAAAATGGATAGGGGATGATTTAACGAATGGATGCACTACAAACTCAAACTGTTAATAGTACAACCGCGCCGCAGCCCAACTACATTCCGGGGCTGATTGCGGTGGTCGGGTGTGATGGCACCGGTAAATCCACACTGACCACCGACCTGGTGAAATCGCTGCAACAACACTGGCAAACCGAGCGGCGCTATCTGGGGCTGCTCTCCGGCGAAGACGGCGACAAAATCAAACGATTGCCGTTGGTTGGCGTCTGGCTGGAACGGCGACTGGCGGCCAAATCCTCGAAAACCCAAAGCATGAAAACCAAATCTCCGGCGCTATGGGCGGCGGTGATTATGTACTGCTTCTCGCTGCGAAGAATGGCGAATCTACGCAAGGTTCAGCGACTGGCGCAAAGTGGCGTTCTGGTGGTCAGCGATCGCTTCCCGCAGGCTGAAATTTCGGGCTTTTATTATGATGGACCGGGGATTGGCGTCGAACGTGCGACCGGGAAAATCAGCATGTTTCTGGCGCAGCGCGAACGGCGTTTATACCAACAAATGGCGCAATATCGCCCGGAATTAATTATTCGCCTGGGCATTGATATTGAGACTGCCATCTCCCGCAAGCCTGACCATGACTATGCCGAGCTGCAGGACAAAATCGGTGTCATGTCGAAGATTGGCTATAACGGCACAAAAATTCTTGAGATTGATTCCAGAGCGCCCTACAGCGAAGTGCTGGAACAGGCACAGAAGGCGGTTTCTCTGGTTGCCATCGTTTCTGACCGCCGAAGTTTAACTTAAGGCTGGCGGGATACTTTTTACTATCAACGATAAGGTCAGGCTGAATTGGCGGGTTTTAACATCAAACATTGGTTTGCAGATGGCGCGTTTCGCACCATTATTCGCAATAGCGCCTGGTTAGGCTCCAGTAATGTCGTGAGCGCCTTGCTGGGTCTGTTGGCGCTCTCGTGTGCCGGTAAAGGGATGACGCCCGCCATGTTTGGCGTACTGGTGATTGTGCAATCGTACGCCAAGTCGATCAGCGATTTTATTAAGTTTCAGACATGGCAACTGGTGGTTCAGTACGGAACACCAGCATTAACCAACAATAATCCGCAGCAATTCCGCAATGTCGTCTCATTTTCCTTCTCGCTGGATATCGTCAGCGGCGCGGTGGCGATTGTCGGTGGCATTGCCTTACTGCCATTCCTTTCCCATTCATTAGGTCTGGATGACCAAAGTTTTTGGCTGGCAGCGCTCTATTGCACGCTCATTCCTTCAATGGCTTCCTCCACGCCGACCGGCATTCTGCGTGCGGTAGATCGCTTCGATTTAATTGCTGTACAGCAGGCGACGAAACCTTTTCTGCGCGCAGCGGGGAGCGTCGTAGCCTGGTATTTTGACTTTGGTTTTGCGGGTTTTGTTATTGCCTGGTACGTGTCGAATCTGGTTGGCGGCACCATGTACTGGTGGTTTGCCGCGCGCGAATTACGCCGCCGAAATATCCATAACGCCTTCAAATTGAATCTGTTTGAGTCTGCCCGATACATTAAAGGCGCGTGGAGTTTTGTCTGGTCAACCAACATTGCCCACTCCATCTGGTCGGCGCGTAACTCGTGCAGCACAGTGTTGGTGGGGATCGTGTTAGGACCCGCTGCCGCCGGGTTATTTAAAATCGCCATGACATTCTTCGACGCCGCCGGAACGCCAGCGGGTTTGCTGGGTAAAAGTTTTTACCCAGAGGTGATGCGTTTAGATCCGCGCACCACCAGACCGTGGTTGTTAGGTGTGAAGTCCGGTTTACTGGCGGGCGGAATCGGTATTCTGGTGGCGCTCGCGGTGTTGATCGTCGGCAAGCCGCTCATTTCGCTGGTGTTTGGCGTTAAGTATCTCGAAGCGTATGACCTGATTCAGGTGATGCTGGGCGCAATTGTGATTTCGATGCTGGGCTTCCCTCAGGAGTCATTGCTATTGATGGCGGGAAAACAGCGCGCTTTTCTCGTGGCGCAAACCATCGCCTCAATCGGCTACATCGTATTGCTGTTCATGTTCTGTCATCTGTTTGGTGTGCTGGGAGCAGCGTTTGCTTACTTCGGTGGGCAATGTCTGGACGTGGCGCTCTCGTTAATTCCAACCTTAAAGGCATTTTTTCAGCGCCATTCCTTGCTTTATAACGCAGCCGGAGAGAAATCCTGATGATGAGAAAATATTTCCCGCTTGAGGCGAGCGAGCGTCTATTTGTTGCGATTGAAGAAGATGATGTCGTTGATGCACAGGTTAGTTTGCCGCCGACTATTGCACTAAGTTGTACCACCGAAATCATTCATGATAATTACGCGTTATGCCTGCAATTCTGGCTCAATGGCGTTGATCGTCAGGAGTTACTGCGTTTAGTTCGCAAACAAGCCAAAGGCGATGAGCTGACTGCTGATGAGCGCAAACAATTTAAATACATGCGAGCGCGCTACAAGCACCTGCGTTTTGCGCAACGGCTGTATTTAAAGAAGCATCAGGCCGGATTTTTATTCGGCAAAACGACCGTTTTTCTGGGGCGTTTTCAGGACGGCTTTCGTAACGGTAAGAAAAATATTGTGTCGTATTACGGCAACCTGTTACGGATTTATTTAAGCTCTCCGGTCTGGTCGTTGGTGAACTATTCATTACGCCATAGCCAGTTAGAAAGCGTAAGCAGTTTTATTGCCTATCGGCAAAAGCAAATGCATACCCTGAAAGAGATTATTGCCAAACCGCGACTAACCGGTAGGGAATTTCATGATGTGCGAAAAATCATCAGCCAGCAGGTTTCTTATTACGACACCTTAAGATCGCTTGATCCTGAAAATAAAGAGGCGTTACAGATATCCCGCTTCCTCGCCGCCATTAATGGCCTGATGGGAGATAAACACGACGACATGGTGGCGGATGATATGGAAAACCGCCAGTCGTATGATGCACCGGTGGCGCTGGATAGCGATATTCGTCAGCGCTTAGAGCTGCTGATTTCGCGTTTTCCGCTATAGCCGGAGCAATGATGTCATCTCGTTTGATTATTGCGTTGATTATCATGCTCTTAGCCCCGGGTGTGCAGGCACACAATTTCGTCACTGGCAAAACGGTTACCCCTGTTTATATCCAGGAAGGCGGTGAGCTGCTTCTGAATAGCGACGACGAAATTCACTACCAAAAGTGGAACAGCACACAATTAGCGGGAAAAGTCCGCATTATTCAGTATATCGCCGGGCGTAAGTCGGCGAAGAAAAAGAACTCACTGTTAATTAAAGCGGTTGAAGCGGCAAACTTTCCGCAGGATCGTTTTCAGCCCACCACCATTGTGAACACCGATGATGCCATCTTTGGTACTGGCTATTTTGTTGTTGGCAAAATCGAAAAAAATAAACGCCGCTATCCGTGGGCGCAATTCGTTATTGACGGCAATGGACAGGGACGCGTTGCCTGGCGCTTGCCGGAGCAGAGTTCAACCATTCTGGTGCTGAATAAAGCCGGGCAAATTCAGTGGGCAAAGGACGGCAGCCTGACGCCGGAAGAGGTAGATCATGTCATTGCGTTGGCGCAGAAACTGATCAATGAATAAAAAACTCAAAGGATTGAGGGCGTTAGTGAGATGAAGCTGGTTGAACACTACATCATGCGTGGTACGCGCCGTCTGGTGCTGATTATCGTCGGTTTTCTGATCTTTATTTTCGCCAGCTACTCCGCACAGCGTTATCTGACCGAAGCGGCAAATGGGACATTAGCTCTTGATGTTGTGCTGGATATCGTTTTCTACAAAGTACTGATTGCACTGGAGATGTTGTTACCTGTTGGTCTGTATGTGTCAGTTGGCGTGACGCTAGGGCAGATGTATACCGACTCGGAAATTACCGCTATCTCTGCGGCGGGGGGCAGTCCGGGACGCTTGTACAAAGCCGTTCTTTATCTGGCGATACCGCTAAGTATTTTTGTCACCCTTCTGTCGATGTATGGTCGTCCGTGGGCTTATGCGCAGATTTATCAACTGGAGCAGCAGTCGCAGTCGGAGCTGGATGTTCGCCAGTTGCGGGCAAAGAAATTTAACACTAACGATAACGGACGAATGATCCTTTCGCAGACGGTTGATCAGGATAATAATCGCCTGACTGACGCGCTGATTTATACTTCTACTGCCAATCGAACCCGCATTTTCCGCGCCCGTTCGGTTGATGTGGTTGACCCATCACCCGAGAAACCGACCGTTATGTTGCACAACGGCACTGCCTATCTTATCGATCATCAGGGGCGTGATGACAACGAACAGATCTACCGTAATCTGCAATTACATCTGAATCCGCTGGATCAAAGCCCTAACGTCAAACGCAAAGCGAAATCGGTCACGGAGCTGGCGCGCTCCGTCTTTCCAGCCGATCATGCCGAACTGCAATGGCGGCAAAGCCGTGGCCTGACCGCATTGTTGATGGCGCTGCTGGCCATTTCATTAAGTCGGGTAAAACCGCGGCAAGGGCGATTTTCAACGTTATTGCCACTGACGTTGCTGTTTATTGCCATTTTTTATGGCGGTGACGTCTGCCGTACGCTGGTGGCTAACGGCGCGATTCCCCTCATTCCTGGTTTGTGGTTAGTACCCGGACTCATGCTAATGGGCCTGCTGATGCTGGTCGCACGCGACTTCTCTTTGCTGCAGAAATTTTCCCGATGAATGTTTTCAGCCGCTATTTAATCCGTCATCTCTTTCTCGGTTTTGCCGCCGCCGCAGGGCTATTGCTGCCGCTTTTTACCACCTTCAACCTGATTAACGAACTGGATGATGTCAGCCCGGGCGGTTATCGCTGGACTCAGGCGGTGCTGGTGGTGCTAATGACCTTACCGCGCACACTGGTCGAACTTTCGCCATTTATCGCCTTATTGGGAGGGATTGTCGGCCTGGGGCAGTTATCGAAAAACAGTGAGCTTACCGCCATTCGCAGCATGGGGTTTTCTATCTTCCGTATTGCACTGGTGGCGCTGGTTGCAGGGATATTGTGGACTGTTTCGTTAGGCGCGATAGATGAGTGGGTAGCGTCGCCATTACAGCAACAGGCGTTGCAAATCAAATCGACCGCCACCGCGTTGGGGGAGGACGATGACATTACCGGCAATATGCTGTGGGCCAGGCGTGGTAATGAATTTGTGACGGTGAAATCGCTGAACGAGCAGGGCCAGCCGGTGGGCGTGGAGATTTTTCATTATCGCGACGATCTCTCGCTCGAATCCTACATTTATGCACGCAGTGCCACCATTGAAGACGACAAAACGTGGATCCTGCATGGTGTGAATCATAAAAAATGGCTGAATGGCAAAGAAACGCTGGAAACATTAGATAATCTTGCCTGGCAATCGGCCTTCACCAGTATGGATCTTGAAGAGTTATCAATGCCGGGCAATACTTTTTCTGTCCGTCAGCTTAATCATTACATCCATTATTTGCAGGAAACCGGGCAACCCAGCAGCGAATACCGCCTTGCACTGTGGGAAAAACTGGGGCAACCCATCCTGACCCTGGCGATGATTTTGCTGGCTGTGCCGTTTACCTTTAGCGCCCCGCGCTCGCCAGGGATGGGTAGCCGTCTCGCTGTAGGTGTCATCGTTGGCTTACTCACCTGGATCAGCTATCAAATCATGGTCAATCTGGGATTGCTATTTGCGTTGAGCGCACCTGTTACCGCGCTCGGTTTACCGATAGCGTTTGTGCTGGTGGCGTTGAGCCTGGTGTATTGGTATGACAGACAACATTAAACCCGCCGTGGCGCAACACCAAGGCGGGCTCACATTACTGCTTCAGAGTAGCAAATGCCTGAATGATGGCATCGATTTGCTCACGACTGTGAGCAGCGTTTACGCTACAGCGCAGCAGCGTGATGCCTGCAGGCGCGGCAGGTGGCAGGATAAGATTCACATAAACGCCCAGCGAAATAAGCTCGCGCCAGATGCGTAAACCGTCCTCTTTCGAACCGATTATTACCGGCACTACCGGGCTAATATGTGAACTTAACTCATAACCCAGTTTTTGCAGACCGTCATACAGATGGTTGGCATTATCCATCAGCTTTTGCCGCAGCTCTGGTTGTGTGGCAATAGTTCTTAACGACGAGCGCACGGTCGCAATGCAGGACGGAGAAGGAGAGGCGGTAAAAATATACGGGCGGCTGCCGTAGCGCAGCACTTCCATCGCTTCCGAACCGACAGCAAAACCGCCAATCGAGGCCAGACTTTTACTGAAGGTGCCAACGATAATATCCACATCATCTTCAACGCCGACAGCTTCAGCCAGTCCGCGCCCCGTTGCGCCTAACACGCCAAACGAATGCGCTTCATCGACAATCAAATAACCACCGAGACGACGTTTGATATCAACAATTTCCGCTAACGGCGCAACGTCACCGAGCATGCTGTAGATACCCTCAACGATGATAATCGCCTCTTTCGCCCGTTCACCGAGGCGAACCATGCGCCGTTCCAGATCTTTAGCATCGTTATGGCGGAAACGAATAATTTCCGCGCCACCGAGAGAACAGGCGTCATAAATACTGGCGTGGCTGTCGGCATCCAGTAACACCACGGCGTTATGGTCGGCAAGTGCGCTGATGACGCCTAAATTAGCGGTATAACCGGTTGAAAAAACGATAGCGGTAGGGCGATTGAAAAACTCGGCAATCTCTTTCTCTAACGCCAGGTGCGGCGCATAACTGCCGTTTGCCATACGAGAACCGGTGGTGCCGGTACCTTGGGCCGCTAACGCGGCCTGACCTTCGCTGATGGCATCATGATTAAAGGTTAAACCGAGATAATTATTGGTCCCGGCCAGAATCACTTTTTTATTGCCGATCCGGCCTTCGGTGGCGGAATACACTTCATCAATACAGGTGCCAAACGGTGTTAACCCGTTGTCACTAAATTGCAGTCGCTCGCCAGCAAGGCGCGCATATTTATCGTATAGCCTCATTATTTATTCTCCAGCCATGGAAGTAGAGTTTCCATTAATTGCGCAGGGGTTTTGACATCCAGCAGAATATTAATAGAAATGGAAATATCGAATCTGTCTTCCAGCATCATTAAGAGATCCATCACTTTGATCGACTCCAGGCCAAGATCGTTGACGAGATCGCTGTCGGGCTTAATTTCCACACCGTTTTCGACCAAATCCTGTAAACAGGAAAGGATGTAATCCATTACTATTTCACGATTTACCATAGAAACGTTAACACACCTTTAAACAAGACAATCAAAATAGCCCGTTGCGTAATGCGTGTTCCAGGCTAATCCCGGGAAACCAATTAATATCTTCAGAAATACGGTTATTACTTGCCGACCAGTCGGCGTGGGTTAATTCACGAATTTTCGAGCGGGTCAGCATAGGTTCTTTACCTGCCAGGCGACTCAACGCGGTACTGATATCCGCAAGGCCGGTGAGTACCGGCAGAGGAATGCCAACCATTCGCACGGAACCGCAACGGGCGTCGGCGGCAAGTTGCTGTACGCGTTGCCAGTCATAGCCGCCGGCGACGCCATCGCATAATTCATAGGTTTGCGTCTGTATAGTTTCGGCGCTTAACCACTGACCCACTGCTTGCGCGAAATCGGTGACGTGCAGAAAAGAGAGCTGTGTATCTGGCGCACCAAGTCGTGGCAGCAGGCCGCGCAGCATCCAGTCAAACAGCGGTTTTAACTCTTTATCGCCGGGACCATACACGGCTGTCGGGCGAAAAACGCCCAGCGTAATTTCGTCCGCCATTGCTGCCAGTCGTTGCTCGGCGACGTATTTGGATTTTGCATACCAGGAGAGCTCGGGATGGCGCGCCGCCAGCGAAGAGATAAACAGAAAACGTTGGCAAAAGCCGCTCTCTTTTGCTGCTTGCATCAGGCGCAGGCTGCCGTCAACGTTACAGCGGGTGAAAATCTCTTCTTTGTGCCCGCGCACTTGCCCGGCGCAATGGACCACTACGCTGGCTCCGGCAACCAGCTCGCTAAGTGAATGAGTATCTTCCAGCGAACCGCGCACCCAGGTGAGATTATCATTGACGTGAGCGCGGGCAGTACGCGTCAATGCGCGAACGTGAAAGCCGCGGGTGAGCAGGTTATCGATAATATATTTACCGATAAACCCGGTAGCGCCCGTCACCGCGACAGTTTGATTCATGCCAGGGATTCCTGCACATTAAGACTGGCAGCATAAGCCTTCTGATAACGTTTTTTCGCTTCCGCACGGGCAGGCTTGCCGGAGTACGTTCGGGGAATACTGTGGGGCGGCAACAGATCGATAGCCGCGGTCACGCCAAATTCGCTTTGGATCCGTGCCGCCAGCGCGTGGATAAGCTGCCCGCGACGTTCTTCGTCGCTGATCCGACACTGGATCTGCAAAATGATTTTTTCCTGGGCGGTAACAAAAGCAATCGCATCGCCAGAATGAATTTCCGGTTCCTGTTCCGCTATATATTCAATATCCTGCGGCCAGATATTACGGCCACGAATAATAATCAGATCTTTAATGCGTCCGGTGACATACAGATAACCGTCCAGCAGATAACCGAGGTCGCCGGTGTCTAACCAGCCCGTCGCGGCAATCTCGTCTTGCGAAACCTGGTCGCCAAAGTAACCGCTCATCAGACTGGGACCGGAGATGCAAATATGGCCTACCACACGTTCCGCGACCGGCATACCTGCTTCATTGCGGATTTCAATACCATGTTCCGGCAACGCTTTGCCGCAGTTGACGAAAGTCGATACGGCGCGTGTCTCTGCACCCGGCGCGACGGCTTTACCCTGATATTCGAGGATGTCGCGATCCACTTCGTTAACCACAACCCCGGAGGCTTCATCAGAGAAGCTGACAGCCAGCGCATTTTCTGCCAGTCCGTAGCACGGCATGAAAGTTTTATTGTCAAAGTTAACCTGACGGAAACATTCAGCGAATTGATGGAGTTGTTCTGCGGAGATGGGTTCTGCACCAATACCAGCGACGCGCCAGCAGGAAAGATCCAGTTCAGCGAGATCTTTTTCATTCACGCGGCGCTGGCACAATTCATAGCCAAACGGCGGCGCAACGGAAACGGTGCCGCGATTTTTACTGATCAATTTAAGCCATTGCAGAGGACGCATGGCAAAATCCTGAGTGCGCAAATAATCTACTGAAAGCTGCGTGGCGACGGGGGTCAGGAGAAAGCCGACCAGTCCCATATCATGGTAGAAAGGCAGCCAGGAGACGCAGCGGTCGCCAGGGCGTAATTTAATGCCGTCGTGGCTTATAGCACGTAGATTAGCCATCACTTCGCGATGGGTGATAATGACGCCACGGGGAAAACGGGTGCTGCCGGAGGTGTACTGGAGGTAGGCGATATCGTTCGGAACTGGACGCTGGAGCGCAACATCGGCTTCCGGTAATGCCTTAAACCAGGCGTGGCTTAAAACATGTAATTCGGGGTTGTCATGCGTCGCGGCATTGACCAGTGGCAACCACTCATCACCAGTGATAATGGCTGCGGGCTGGCAACTTGCCAGTAAACCCTGCAATTTGGCGCTCCAGGAATCCCGCTGACCAACGCCCATTGGAATCGCCAACGGGACGGCGACTAAGCCGGCATACTGGCAGGCAAAAAAAGCCTCTACGAACTCGCTACTTGTTTCGGCAATCAGTGCCACGCGATCGCCTTTTTTCAGGTTCAGCGATAACAACCGCTTCGCACCAGCTTCGGCACGTGCTTTTAACGTCTGATATTCCAGTTGATCTTCAAGTTGGCAACGTCTGTCATAAAAATTCATTCCGGCGCTACTCAGAGCGGCGTAGTCCAAAGCATCAACAAGCGTTGGAAAATCGGCATAGCGCATAGGTAGGGAATGCGTAAAGATTTTATTAGACATATACACCACGAAAAAATTGGATATCCAAAATAAAATGACAATAATGCGGTGGATTATATAGGCATAAAAGATAAATGAGATAGTATTTTCATCAGTGTGAAAATGAACATTGATTTAAATAATGAGTTTGAGTTTTTTTGTTTTTATTGTGAATGATATTTAATTTATGAATATATTAAGAAGAAGCCTTGTCCGGTCGCCTTAAATCGACAAAAGGCATTGTGGCGCTTCTGTGTAGTCTCTGACCTTATCGTAATCATTAATAAATACTATTTATTCGTCGTTTGTATTCATTGGGTTGATTATTAAGGTGCCGTTCGTTGCTGTTGCAACCTGTTTGTCACCGTTAATTATTTGTTACCCACAGAACAGAACTATGGAATGCGATCTGCTGATGATTAAAATTGAAAAAGTAATTAATAAAAATGACCTTAAGGCATTTATCGCTTTTCCGTCATCACTTTATCCCGACGATCCAAACTGGATACCCCCTTTATTCATTGAACGCAACGAGCATTTGTCTGCGAAAAATCCGGGGACGGACCATATCATCTGGCAGGCGTGGGTGGCAAAAAAAGCGGGGCAGATAGTTGGGCGTATTACCGCGCAAATAGATACCTTGCACCGCGAGCGTTACGGCAAAGATACCGGTCATTTCGGCATGATTGACGCCATTGATGATCCGCAGGTTTTTGCCGCGTTGTTTGGCGCAGCGGAAGCGTGGTTGAAGTCACAAGGTGCAAGTAAGATCAGCGGTCCTTTCAGCCTGAATATCAATCAGGAAAGCGGATTACTGATTGAAGGTTTTGACACACCACCCTGTGCGATGATGCCACACGGCAAACCGTGGTATGCCGCGCATATTGAACAACTGGGTTATCACAAAGGCATTGATTTACTGGCGTGGTGGATGCAGCGAACCGATCTCACTTTCTCTCCGGCGCTAAAAAAACTGATGGATCAGGTGCGCAAAAAGGTGACCATTCGCTGCATCAATCGTCAGCGGTTTGCCGAAGAGATGCAGATCCTGCGTGAGATTTTCAACTCTGGCTGGCAGCACAACTGGGGATTTGTGCCGTTTACCGAACATGAATTCGCGACCATGGGCGATCAACTTAAATATCTGGTGCCGGACGATATGATCTATATCGCTGAGATTGATTCTGCACCCTGCGCGTTTATTGTCGGCTTGCCGAACATCAACGAGGCGATTGCCGATCTGAACGGATCGCTCTTTCCCTTCGGCTGGGCAAAATTGCTGTGGCGTTTGAAAGTCAGCGGTGTGCGAACTGCGCGAGTACCGCTGATGGGCGTGCGCGACGAGTATCAGTTCAGCCGCATCGGCCCGGTGATTGCGCTGTTATTGATTGAAGCCTTACGCGATCCGTTTGCCCGCCGGAAGATCGATGCGCTGGAGATGTCATGGATCCTCGAAACCAATACAGGCATGAATAACATGCTGGAACGCATTGGGGCGGAGCCGTACAAGCGTTACCGATTGTATGAAAAGCAGATTTAATACCAGCTAACTCAGGTTCATCTCCAGCGGCACCGCCGAGCGAATCAAATGGTGGCCTTCCAGCTCGATATCGTGGAGATTCTTTTTCACGGTCCGCACATGATCGCGTGCTGCGCGCTGGGCGACGTGCGGCAGCCGCTGCAACACCGCGTTGTAGATCCGCGCATGCTGGCGATCGATCTGCTTTTTTTGCTGTGGTCGATGGTAGAGATTATTTACGCTGGCAAACACTGAATTAAACATCAGATCGGTCAATGATTGCAGCGTAAACACCAGCACCTGATTGTGAGAAGCCTGACAAATGGCGAGATGGAAAGCGTGATCCAACTGCGCATGTTCGATCAGCGAAATCTCTTTGTTGTTCTCACTGGCGGCGAGCATTTTTTCATAACAGCGGGTTATCACAACAAAATCAGCCTGCGTTCCCAGCGTTGCCGCCAGCCTTGCCGATTCGCCCTCCAGTAATGCGCGAACGTCGAGCAGATCGTACAGCGTTCGCGGCTGCGTACTGAACAGATGGATCAGCGGGCTGGTGTCCTGCACCCGATTAAGCCGTGCGACACGAGAATCGCGACCCTGCGCCGTTTCAATAATCCCGCGCCCGCGCAGCACGGTCAGCCCTTCACGCAGTGCGGAGCGTGAGAAGCCGAGCTTTTCACACAGTCGACGTTCCGAGGGAAGCGGCTGACCGACCTTCAGTACGCCGTCGATAATTAACCGTTCGATACTCTCTGCAACCACTTCGCAAATAGGGCGACGTTCATCTTTCATTCCCGGACCTCGTGCACAGGTAGGACCAATTTTTCTGTTCTTAACTCGCAAAACACGCACATCACGTAAGTGATTATGTTACATCAATTTAACATTGAGTTAACCAAGACAAGGTCACAGAGCTGGAAAAAAAATGGTCTGACCGGTAGCTAAAGAGATAGACGAAAACGAAAAGCCCGCTTAATAACTGTTCACAGAAGCAGCGCGCAAAAATCAGCTGCCACACAACACAACAAAGCGAAGCCTACTCATGAGCATCTTGTACGAAGAGCGTCTTGATGGCGCTTTACCCGATGTCGACCGCACATCGGTACTGATGGCACTGCGTGAGCATGTCCCTGGACTTGAGATCCTGCATACCGATGAGGAGATCATTCCTTACGAGTGTGACGGGTTGAGCGCGTATCGCACGCGTCCATTACTGGTTGTTCTGCCTAAGCAAATGGAACAGGTGACAGCGATTCTGGCTGTCTGCCATCGCCTGCGTGTACCGGTGGTGACCCGTGGTGCAGGCACCGGGCTTTCTGGTGGCGCGCTGCCGCTGGAAAAAGGTGTGTTGTTGGTGATGGCGCGCTTTAAAGAGATCCTCGACATTAACCCCGTTGGTCGCCGCGCGCGCGTGCAGCCAGGCGTGCGTAACCTGGCGATCTCCCAGGCCGTTGCACCGCATAATCTCTACTACGCACCGGACCCTTCCTCACAAATCGCCTGTTCCATTGGCGGCAATGTGGCTGAAAATGCCGGCGGCGTCCACTGCCTGAAATATGGTCTGACCGTACATAACCTGCTGAAAATTGAAGTGCAAACGCTGGACGGCGAGGCAGTGACGCTTGGATCGGACGCGCTGGATTCACCTGGTTTTGACCTGCTGGCGCTGTTCACCGGATCGGAAGGTATGCTCGGCGTGACCACCGAAGTGACGGTAAAACTGCTGCCGAAGCCGCCCGTGGCGCGGGTTCTGTTAGCCAGCTTTGACTCGGTAGAAAAAGCCGGACTTGCGGTTGGTGACATCATCGCCAATGGCATTATCCCCGGCGGGCTGGAGATGATGGATAACCTGTCGATCCGCGCGGCGGAAGATTTTATTCATGCCGGTTATCCCGTCGACGCCGAAGCGATTTTGTTATGCGAGCTGGACGGCGTGGAGTCTGACGTACAGGAAGACTGCGAGCGGGTTAACGACATCTTGTTGAAAGCGGGCGCGACTGACGTCCGTCTGGCACAGGACGAAGCAGAGCGCGTACGTTTCTGGGCCGGTCGCAAAAATGCGTTCCCGGCGGTAGGACGTATCTCCCCGGATTACTACTGCATGGATGGCACCATCCCGCGTCGCGCCCTGCCTGGCGTACTGGAAGGCATTGCCCGTTTATCGCAGCAATATGATTTACGTGTTGCCAACGTCTTTCATGCCGGAGATGGCAACATGCACCCGTTAATCCTTTTCGATGCCAACGAACCCGGTGAATTTGCCCGCGCGGAAGAGCTGGGCGGGAAGATCCTCGAACTCTGCGTTGAAGTTGGCGGCAGCATCAGTGGCGAACATGGCATCGGGCGAGAAAAAATCAATCAAATGTGCGCCCAGTTCAACAGCGATGAAATCACGACCTTCCATGCGGTCAAGGCGGCGTTTGACCCCGATGGTTTGCTGAACCCTGGGAAAAACATTCCCACGCTACACCGCTGTGCTGAATTTGGTGCCATGCATGTGCATCACGGTCATTTACCTTTCCCTGAACTGGAGCGTTTCTGATGCTACGCGAGTGTGATTACAGCCAGGCGCTGCTGGAGCAGGTGAATCAGGCGATTAGCGATAAAACGCCGCTGGTGATTCAGGGCAGCAATAGCAAAGCCTTTTTAGGTCGCCCTGTCACCGGGCAAACGCTGGATGTTCGTTGTCATCGCGGAGAATCGGTGCGCGCGCCGCTTGACCACGGTGTGCAGCTCGTCGGTGCCGGAGAT
>OKCX01000245.1_pt1 | contig 16463 bp, 30 predicted proteins | sample 1614161 | NCBI WGS metagenome assembly OKCX01 (sample SAMN04436910, study PRJEB24849) | human gut metagenome | biome: human gut; feature: NICU; material: stool | host: Homo sapiens | place: USA: Saint Louis, MO | collected 2012-05-24 | reverse complement strand
TGTGTTAACGCCATCTCACTCTCCTTTGATGCGAATGCCAGCGGCGCGGATAGATTTCCATTGTTCCCACATGCGGTTGAAGTCTGTTCCTGATAAGGTCGCGTTACGGTATCCAGTTTCGGTGCGCAATCCTTCAAGCGTCGATTTGGAAATACAAATTGAATGCATTACCCATGATTCAAACAAATCACGCTCCCGAGCTTCGCAACTTTGTTTACTCATCTCTTCAATGCATTGTTTAGCTTCTAAATCAGCAATTCTGTCAACCACGGCATCGACAGCATCTGAAAAGCCGAACCAGTTGCTCCACTCCGGCCTGTTACCTGTTGCTGCAAAGTACATATCATCTAAAGCGGACTCAGCATGGTCACGCTCATTGATGAGTTGCTCTTCGCTTTTCTCCAGTTCAGCAATACGCTTACCCCCATCCGAGATAACACCTTCGTAATACTCACGCTGCTCGTTGAGTTTTGATTTTGTCTCCTCAAGCTCAACTCTCAGCTTCCCAACAGTAAGCGCAATATCCTCGTTCTCTTGGTCGCGGCGTTTGATGTATTGCTGGTTTCTTTCCCGTTCATTCAGCAGTGCCAGCACGGTAGCCGGATTGGCTGCGGCGATGAATTCAGCATTGGCCTGCTGTTCCATTTGGAAATCTTCATCGAAACCGCTTTCAGGATGTGCTCCTTCAATTCTGCAAATGGGAATATATCCAGCAGCCTCGCGATGAATTAGTGCATCATCACCATCAAATCGGTTCTCTCCATATTCGAGCGACCACTCACCACGCGTTGCTTTTTCTGCCTTTTCACGCAGTACCTGATAGTTAATCTCGCTCATTTTTCTCTTCGCTCCGGTATACAAGAATTACAACGTCACCTCTGCTAATTACGCGAGCTGGACCTCCTGGCTCCATGCTGTCAATCCCGAAGGCTTCGGAAAACGCATTCATTGCCTTCTGGCGTTGATCCTGCTTACGGCATTTATTCCATTTTTTCAGTAACAACAGCGATAGCCACCGCCCGGCGCAGAACATAATGTAAAAATAACCAAGAAGCGCCAGACCTGTGTTGAGGGCCGTATCGATCGTTATAGTGGTGTCTATGCTCACTTCACACCTCTCTGTTTGTTGATAAGTTCAATATCCTGCTGGCAACTGGCGCAAGTTCGGCATCCGCGAACAGCCTGGCGTCGCCGCTCATCTATCGGATCGCCACACTCGCAACAATGAGTAGCAGATGGGGCATTACTATCGGATTTGTATTTTTGCAGGGAGAGATTGCGCTGCAATTCTTCGATTTCAGCGGCATTGTCGATGATATCTGCCATTTTCCTTTCCTTCAGGCATGAAAAAAGGAGCCGAAGCTCCTTTGGTTTCAGAATTCGAATTGCCTTGCCCGCAGGCTTTTCAGCATTGGCATGGCCCGCTGGATAATGGAACTTGACATGTCGAGACGTGTTACTTCCCTCAGTAACGCATCTCTGTTCTTCGTCACCATGTAGATGGTCTCAAACGCAATGTCATACAGCTTGTTCGTGTATGAGGAGTTCAGCTCTTTCATAATGGGATACAGGTGTTTGCTGATGTCCTGGGCTTTTTCCATCCAGAGCTGCATGTAGCAAAGGAGGATGATTTCTTCGGCTGTGAATTGTGGCTGAATCTGCGGCTGCTGTTCGGTTGGTGCTGTTTTTCCCTGGCTGAAATAGCAGTCTTCCAGTTTTTCGAATACCTCCCACGCCCGATCGGTTTCGAGCATTTTTGCGTGACGGGCTGCGCCGCGTTCTGTCCAGAGGATGAGGGAGCGGGCATTTTTACCAACTAACCCGATTGTTTCGGGTCTGTTCTTAAACTCGCGTAATTCGTTTTTTTCAATTTTAAAGTAATGCTTTCCGGGCATGAATCGCGTCGTGTTGTTCAGAAAGTTATCAGAAATGTTTTTGATTTTTGTTCCGTAAAGGTGAGCCAACAGTTCAGTAGTAATTACGGGGATCTGGTTATAGGTAACAGGGGAAAGGTTTTCGACAGAAATTTGAACAGCCATAATGACCTCGCGTTTCGATAATTTTTACCTCGCCACCGTCAGGTGCTAATCATCGTGGTGGCGAACTGTGCGGGGTTAGCACTACCGGTCGAAACATCCGGCGAGCCTTTCGGCTCCCCCACACAGCCCGCCATAAATCGCGAATGTGACTGTGCTTAGCGCATAAAAAAACCGCCAGCGCGGTTATGCACCGTTTCGATATCCGGGGTGCTAATCCCGACGCCAGGTTTTGCTGGCGCGTGAGGAATATAGCCCCGAACACGCGACGTTGTCAAACTGATGGCATTGCAGATCCCTACGCAATGTAACACTATGTGTTATACATTAATAACGGAACAAAAAATGCGCATTTTTAAAAACGCCTGGTTTGAGCGACTTGCACGCAAAACAAAATATCCGACCAATCACTGCGCGAAATTGTTAAACAGGCTGATAACGGGCTTATCTCAGCAAACCTGGGTAACGGCGTTATCAAGCAACGTCTGCCACGAGTCGGTGGCGGCAAATCTGGCGGTTATCGCACAATCATTTTCTATCGCGTCGGCACAAGGGCCTTTTTCGTATATGCATACGCAAAAAATGAACGTGAAAATATAACCGCTACTGAGGAAAGTGCATTTCGGAAGGGGCTCCTCACGTACTCAATCTAACAGATGAACAACTGGCACAACTGATTCTACAGGGTCAGTTTACGGAGGTACCCAATGAGTAAAAATTACCGCAGTGATGCGCTTGCATCCGTACATGAAATGATGGAATCGCTTCATGATATCGGCGCAGTAACGAAACAGACTATGCGAGAATTCGATGAAACTTGTCTCCAGCCAGCGCCGGTAATGTCTCCGGAAAGGATCCGTGCACTGCGCGAACGAGAGCATCTGTCTCAACCTGTTTTTGCCAGATACCTCAACGTCAGTAAAAACCTGATATCAGACTGGGAACGTGGTGTAAAACGGCCGGGAGGTGCCGCTCTTCGCCTTCTTTCAGTCGTAGAGAAAAACGGAATCCAGGTAATATCATGATACTCCAATACAACAAAACCCGCCGAAGCGGGTTTTCATTAGAAGCACCTTTAGTTTTGCTGTTCTATTTTAAGCTTGATAGTTTCATACAAAACAACAGTTGCGCCTGTTTTACATAATTCCCGGCCGTCATACGCACGAGACCAATAACACAACCAGTTCTCGAGATCTTCTCGAGTATAGGTTTTGCAGGCCAGTCCCTCTGCCATTTCCACGATTTCATCGCCTGGTGCTGTTAACTCATAGCCATTCAACAACAAGAAGACATAACCAGCCATCATAGCTGTTCGTTTGTTTGCATTAGCAAATGGATGATTCTGAATCAGACTTTCAATCAATACTGATGCCAGTACAAACATGTCATTAGTCTGTTCATACCATCGAACCATGCTGGGACGAGACTGAGAAGAACTTAAATTATCAACACTCAGCACACTAACAGGTTCATCTGGTGTTTGAAGCTCAATTAAAAGGCGATTAATTTCGGTAAGATCATCAAACGAAAGGTAGTGCACTCCTTCAACAATCTCAGCCATAGAGCACAATACCCATCATTACACTTTTGAAAGTTCTTCCATTGCCTTCTCGTAACGAGAAAAACCGAAATCGAAAGCATTTTTCACCTGCTCACGATGAGTGCAATTTTCATCGATAGCCGGGCGCGGAGCTGCCACAACGCTTTTATCGCGAGGGGGAATAGTCAATCGCGGGTGTTTTTTTAGTGCGTAGCTCATTGGGTGTACCCTTACTTCTCCGTCCTGTTCTTTAACAAAAATCAAGTCAATACAAAATTAGTCAGGCTAATGTTGTTAGCATAGCCTAATACCGATCGTATTCACAACCACAGTACGTGAAAAAACCCGCCGAAGCGGGTTAAGTGCGGGTGCGTTGAGGATGCCTGACACATCAGAGGTGGCGAGGGATTTCTCCCTCGCCGGGTCTCTTACTCCTCAGGTTCGTAAACTGTGAAGACAGCGACCTCCGTCTGGCCGGTTCGGATTCGTACCTCGCAGAGGTCTTTCCTCGTTACCAGTGCCGTCACAATGACGGTAATACAGATGACGATCAGGGCGACTAACATCGCCTTTTGCTGCTTCATAGCCTGCTTCTCCTTGCCTTTCGGCGCGTAAGAGGCTAACCTACATGTGTCTAGCATGAAATTGGCCTCAGATTAATGTTAGGCGTCTTGCAGGACGCGTAATGTTAACTGGGGCTTTTCTCTGTCTGCCTTACGGTGGCATGCCCGAGGCAGACAGCCTCAAGCACCCGCAGCAATTCTACTTAACTCTCGCTTTACCGCAAACCGTTTTTACCCGATATGGGAATTCCCATATCGTAATGAATTCAGTTCCCTAGTCGATCCATCAAAAACACAACCAGGCAGTAAACGCCCACAACAGCAATAACAGCCAGCGCACCTTCCATTGCCAGTGATATATCATCCGACATATTCCCTCCTTTGGTGTTAATCCCGGCGAACGTTTTTACCCCCACCGACAAATAACATATACTAAAAAAGTGATAGCCATAGCAACGCCTGTAATTGCAAATGCTTCAGGCCAGTTCATTGGCGCACCTCCTGCGGCGGTTCTGGTAGCGGCATCCAGTCGGTTACATTGCGGCTCTGTGTTTCGAAAAATTCATCACCATCACGGACTACATCAAAAAACTCACCGTCTCGATATTGCGCATAAAGAACGAATGCGCCATCACATAAAATAATTACGTGCTGACCGTCATCCGGCATTCGCTCACTACAGCTTATCCAACCATCCAGAGTTACCGGATGGTTGGTTGACGTTTCCGAGATTTCCCGAAAATTATTGGTTGACGAACCCTTCTTTTCCCGAAAGTTTCCAGCCTGAAGCATGGCGGCGCTGTCTGGCGGGGCAGCATATAGCGGCACGTATATTTCCGGTTCCTTATCAGCACCGGGTTGCTCTTCCAGTGAGAATGTCTTTCCGGTAAATCGATTCATATAAAGCACGGGCTCTGCTTCCAGCGAAGCCTGAGCAACAAGGGCCAGTGCTAAATCCAACTCAATTGCCTCGAGAGAATTTTTGAATGCTGTCTGTTTTACTGCAAATTTCATCGCCTTTACATTTTCACTAACATGACTGATTAACTGCTCTTTTGTAAAAGTGGTCATCTCATTCTCCTTTGATGCGAATGCCAGCGACAATTGAAGCCTGATAGCTAATTTACTCACAGTACCGCCTCCTGAAAATTCCCCTGATAGAAAGCCAGCACGCGCTGCATAACTTCACTATTCCGGCACTCGCGACAGATTATGTTCAGGCGTCTATCGTAGCGGCGAATTTCTCCGTCTGGTAACTTTCGAATCAATGTCTGGTCAGTTGTTTTCTCCGGTGTCTTACGCCATACGCGATACACCTGTTCTGATGCAAAAACACCGTATTTACCGGACATGTATAAATCGCCACAAGCCAGTACATCCACAAGGCAACGTCTGACTGAATGCCAGCCTGCTCCCGTCGCTCTCTCCAGTTGCGATATCGTCATGCGTTCATTTTTGCGTACCAATCCGATAATTCGTGCCTTCAGTTCTTCCCGCTGTTCGTGTGTAAAAGGTTTCGCCATAAGCGCCTCCGGCAATCACTTTTCCGACACAATACGACCGGATGAATCGACAATCTGTCGAACAATATCCCGGTGCTTGTTCAGCTCCCGCAGCGCGGCGCAGACTCGCTCCCACTTCTGGACCTGTTTTTTGGCGCGACGAAGTTCTCGACTGGCAGCATGCAGCGATGGAAGCATCACCGAACTGGCAGATTTTTCGGTGAATGATGGAACTTCTCGGATAAACTCATCTGTACTGGCCTTTGCCGTGCTCTCTGATGCCAACGGAAAACGATTCATTTCATCGCCTGCCGCGCTGTTTTCTGCGTCATGGTGTGATTGCTTATTCTGCGATGATAAGGCGCTCAAATCGCCGTTTTCGACATCAGGCATTTTGTAACGGAATTTTCCGTTGCTGATCTCGCGTACCAGGCGTCTCGTTGCTGTTACCACCGCCAACGTGGAAGCAACCTTACGAGTGCTGACACCGAACTTCCCCGCCAGTTCCTCACAGGTTTTAGCCCCCTCCTGAGAGATAAACTCAATCATCATGTCAGCGCTAACTTTTGGAGCGACCTCTTCGGTCAGCATATCCTGTGTTTCAGATTTTACTGGCCGCTCTTCGGTTACCCCGGCTTCACCTTCGACAGCCAGAAACCAGGTGTGACCCGTTTTATCAACAACGCCATTTTTTTTGAGCTCCCACAGTTCGTTGAGAACTTCTTCACGGCTGATATCAAGCCGCGCCGCCAGTTCAACAGAATTGGCTTTTCCCATCGCTTTCAGTGCATGCAATACGGTTTCCATCGAAAATTTACCTCGTCAAAAATTCTCACATACCCTGACGTCCAACGTTTGACCGCCAGCTCTCCCAGTTAAAATTCACCCAACGACCACCGTTCATGGTCATCCGGTCCATAATCCTCTCACCAAGAAGCGTGCTCATTGCGGCATGATTCAGGTTTGTCAGCATCCCGACACTGCGCAGTGATGCCGTCCGGCGGTCAACAATCTGGTGCAGTACCACCTGCTCGTTTTTCGTCTCACGCTGGATGCCAATTTCGTCAAGAACCAGGAGGTCCACTTCGCACAGTTCACGCAAAAATTTTTCCCCTGACAGTCCGTCGTCATAGCTGGCATGTAACGCGCTCATCACATCCGCCACGGTGACCACTATCACGGATTTACCGGCCTTCAGCAGACGATTACCCACAGCCGCCGCCAGATGATTTTTTCCGGTTCCCGGATTCCCGCTGAACACGAAGTTTGTATAACTGGTCATCAATTCATCGACAATGGATTTCGCCTGGCTCAGAGCATGGCGCTGACCGTCGTTCTGCACCCGGTAGTTCCCGAATGAGCACTTCCTGTGAAGCGGCTGGATGCCCGCACGGTTCAGGATTTTTTCAACCCGCGCCTGATGATTCAGGCGGTTAATTTCCTCGCTGCGCTTACGGCCCTCAGCCAGTTGCCATTCCCGCCATTCGTCGGTCGTCCGGAACGGTGCTGCCACGTGCGGTGGTGCCAGACGGCGCACCCGTTCAAGAATCCCTCCAGTCGAAATGTTTTTCATGGCTGATTACCCCCTGAAACCCGGCGGAATTTCGGTGTCCGGTTCAGAAATGTGATTCACGCAACGCAGGCTGACTGCGCCAGCCTTCGGCAGCGACCACGGATTTTCGAAATTCCTGTTCGGGCCAAAAAACGTCGATGCCTGCTGAACAAATTCAGTTCCCGCTTTCCCGGTAGCCTCCAGGTATCTTGCGTAACGCCTCACGCCATCCAGCACGACATCCGGTGACACCCCTTCGCGTAATCTGGCCCTCCAGGCATTGAACGCGGATTTCTTCGGGTTTGACCCTGCCCGATGCGGATATTCACGCCAGACCCGTTCGAACACGTCAGGATAATCAACTCGTCCCGCAGACGGTCCCGGCATCGCCCGGGTTAACCCAATCGGCTTCCCGCTCATCGCGGAATCGGCTTCAGGCTGCTGCGGTTGGCGTTGTTGCTCCGGTTCGACGATCAGCACCTGCTGCACACAACGCCCGGAATCTGCTTCCGGTGTCGTGCCCGCTGGTCCTGGACGTTCAGTCAGAACAGGACAAAAATCCCCCTGTGGGTCCGTGGCGATTTTTTCGCCATGGACCAGAAGGGTTTTATCCCTTTCCTGTTCTTGTTCCTGTTCCTGTTCTTGGCTTGAAAGGGGCTCTGAAGGGGCTTCAATTTTCCGACATGATTCACGTCTGACATCCAGGTGGAAATCATCCTTATATCTATCATAAAAGGATGATAAAAAAGGATTTTCCAGCAACGCGGAATATTCATTTCTTACCCCAGCACAACGGTTATCGCCAGGTTTCAGCGATTCACCAACCTGCCATGCTGCCATTTCATGCACCCATACAACCTCAGAATCATGGTCATAGCTGCAAAAACCAGCCTCGCAAGCCATTTGAAGCCCCTTAGAAGCCCCTTCAGGATCAAGTCCGGTTTCGTGAGCAATGTACAAAACAGGCAGGTAATAAAGGCCCAGCATATTGGAATGAGGCGAGGTCATCATATACAACGCCACTACCATACTTTCCGGACCAGACTTCCTTAGTTTTCGCCCTGTATCGCCTAACCAGAACTGAGGTGAAATTGTTGCGTAATTACGCATAGTCCCCTCGCATACAAGATTTACTCCATACCGCAGACGGTCCCGGTATCTCCCGGGTTAACCCAATCGGCTTCAGGCTGCTGCGGTTGGTGTTGTTGCTGGCGAAATTCTTCCAGATGTGGCAGAATTATTCCCGTGTATTGCTCCATGCCCTGCCTGAATATCAGATGTTCATCAGGATTTGCTCAGAACGTCCGGCCCCAACCGGACGTTTTTTATTTGCATGAACGTTAATGGCATGCTGGAAAGCCCGGCTGATCGGACTGATATCAGATGCCATCTGGAACGCGCATAAAATCGCCGCGATGTATCGCCAGTCGGTACGACTGACCTTCGATTCATGGCAGCCAATCATCTTCGCCAGTCCCCTTTGCGTCAGAGCTGACAGGTTGATAAGTAAATCCGTTTCAGCGCGATCGATATCGCGCTGTGACAGTTTGCTGTAACTTGTTTGTGACATTTGTTAATTTTCCTATATTGATATGGGGTTAAGCGGCAATCCCCAATGGGTTTGCCACTGATGTTTGCTCACCCTGTTAGAGGTGAACGACCAGCAATGTTAAAGAGCGGTGTTACTTATTCAGCCTGGTTCGGATGAGGAAACAGGTGCGGTAAGTCCGGGCGAATTTCGTAAGCCTTAACCTGACCATTGGTGGCATTAACGATAGCGAAAACTTTTTCAGGAGAAACTTTTCCGCCTCGCAACCATTTATGAACAGCGGGCTGTGATACGCCGCAATCAGCTGCAAGTCGTTTTTGACTGCCAACAATATTCAAGGCTCGCTGAATCACTAAATTCATGAGCATACCTCTACAGCAAATAAAGCATAACCAAAAATAATATGAGTTATACACCAGGGCAATAACAATTGTTGTTTTACTTTTGATAACCGTGGTTATAGATTACAGGTATGAAAACATTCGCAGAAAGACTAAATGCCGCCATGAGTTCAGCCGGGTTGTCACAAGCACAACTTGCAGACATGGTGGGGGTATCACAACCAGCCATACAAAAGATGTCATCTGGTAAAACAACCGGATCACGTAAAATGGTCGAATTAGCCAACGCGTTAAGAGTTCGCCCTGAATGGCTAAGCTCTGGTATAGGGTCAATGAGACCACAGAGCGCAGAAGAGCCATCTAATGCTCGGGAATCATCTTTAAAAGCTATCGCCTGGGATGATCATCAAAATGATAATGAAGAATTTGTTGCGCTCCCCCTTCTAAATATTTCACTTTCAGCTGGCGGAGGAAGTTGTGCATTGGAGGAGTCCGCAGAATTCTCTCTAGTTTTTAGGCGCTATTACCTGAAAAAAATGGGAGTTCCAGAAAAAGCGGCAAAGTTGGTCAGGGTTGTTGGGCAAAGCATGGAGCCAACACTCCATGATGGTGATGTGGTGGGGGTAAACACGCGAGATACGAGCATCAGGGATGGTAAAACATATGCAATTTGCCAAGCTGATTTGTTAAGGGTAAAAACGCTCATAGCCACGCCAACATCGGTAATTATCAGATCGATAAACCGCGAAGAGTATCCTGATGAAGTAATGAACAGAGAAGAATTCTACAAAAACGTAAGAATCATAGGGCGAGTGTTCTGGTCATCACATAGCTGGTAATCAGACTCCAACTGAACTTTTGCTATAAGAACACTCACGAAGAACGGCCTTTTATTGTGCTCAATACCACCGATGGTAAACCATTCGCCAAGTAGCCAATTCATAAAATGCCATTTCTAAATCCCCCCGGCTCCAGTGCCGGGTTTTATTTACTTAATTACACAGTCGCATATCCTGAAGTAACACATCTATAGCTAACTTCACAGCGAGATCATCCAATTCATCATGGTGAAGCACTCGGATCATTCCCGCAATAGCATCTGCTGAAATAGCTTCCCCAGTAGCAATAACCTCAAGCAACGACACCCCTAGAATTTCGACTACCCGCTGGTGCAACACACCAAATTCCCCTTCGATTAACATGCAATCACCCATAACAATCAGCCTTTCCCCCTTGAAAATATCACGCGGATACCACAAAAAATAAAATATTTTTGTTATCAGTCATTTATAACGTTTTTCATAAAATGATAAATATAGTTATTGCACAACCAGATAACTTAGGTTATCTTCAATTCAACAGCAGGACGCTGGAAGCCAAACGGAACAGATTGGCCGGCTCTTTAACATTGATGGACTCTCAACCTAACCGTTGAGACCAAAATCTAAGTGGTTTTGGGGATGACGCGAATTTCAGTTGCAAGGCCGCGATCGAGAAGAAAAACACCTCGACGCGTCATACACCAAAGCCACTTAAAGGAGACCATCATGGTAACCATAATCTGGAAAGAATCCAAAGGTACGGCAAAAAGCCGCTATAAAGCTCGCAGGGAAGAACTTATTGCAGAGCGGCGCAGTAGTGAAAGACTGACACGGAAGATTGCGCTAAAGATCTCTGGTTGCGTCGGAGCAGACAAAGCAGTATCACTCGGAAGCCTTCGCTGCAAGAAGGCAGAAGAAGTCGAGAGTAAACAGAACCGTATTTACTACCGCAAACCACGCAGTGAAATGGGTGTGACTTGCTCAGGCCGCCAGAAACAACGCGGAAAATCAATTCCGGCTTATTACGATTGAGGTTAATGATGAAGTTCAAATTGAACGATGAAGTTAAATGGTCAAGCTCATCAAACGGTGTAACGAAGGTAAAAATCGGGTTTATCGTCGAGGTGATTCCTCCTGGTGTCAACGTAAAAAAATTCGAACTAGGCCGTCTGCTAGATGCACCTGGCCTTCCGAGGAAAGAAGAGAGCTATATAGTTTGTGTAGGTTCAAGACCCGGATCTCGTGCCAAGCCAAAATATTACTGGCCGCGAGTTAATAACCTGCGTCGATTACAACAAAAAACTTGCGCCCTTAAAACTTGAAATTCTTCAGGCCGCCGGAAAAATGCAGCTTAAACTGGACGAATTCATCGACTGTATGGATGAAATGAATAAAGCAGTTCAGAAGCTTAAAGAGCTGACCGCCTGATATTAATAAATTGCAACTACCGGAGTTAACTATGAATGAAACAGAACTGAAGCACATTATCGCCCTGCTTCTGGAAGATGCCAGACAGGTTTATCGACTTAGCCCAAATTCCGCAACGCAGGAACGCATCCGGATAGCGGAAACAGCACTGAAACAGGACAATGGAAACGGCATATCCAAATTTAGCGCCGCCAGTGAAAATGAAGTAATAGAAATAAACAGCAATATCAGCGACAGTTGCGTCGCTTACAGCCACCAAATAATTCGTGTAAGTGCAAGAATAATGGAAGTGATGGCAAGTGAGCTTGAAAAGAACAACATCAAGCCCACTGATTGTTGTTTAAGAACCGTAATGAACGTTATTTATTACTCGATGTTCCGAAGTCGCTAACAGCGTCGAGTTTTTCATTAAAAAATGATTCAAATGCATCGTAAAATACGGCAATAGCACCGCCCTTATCTACCGCGGCAGGAACTGCCTTTTGAGGTATATCTTTCTCCGTAAATTGTGTGTTGTAAGTATCGACAGCCAGCCGCATCAGAAACATCACTTTTTCTTCTTGTGTCATAAATTCACTCTCCTTACGGGGTTTGTAGTTGAGGAGTTCTCCACGGGTGAGGTGGAGATCGTGCGCCGGACACGGGGGAGTTCCTGCACTCTCAGTTTACTGAACAGACATTACCCTGAAAGCCAGGGTACTACACGAAAGCGCGAGGCGAAGACTCTTTCCCATAGAAGGATTGTCGTTAGATTTCTTCGACCGTGCGCTTCCGGTTGTGAATAACAACATTGCTGTGTGTAACCCTTGGCGGATATCGGTTTGCCGATTGCTGATGTCCGCCCTTTTTAAAGTGAATTTTGTGATGCGGTGAATGCGGCTCAGCGCACGCGGAACAGTTAAACCGACAGGATGTCACGGAAAGTCATCGTCCCCTGACCCGGCGTTAATTGTTAACTGGTTAACGTCACCTGGAGGCACCAGGCACCGCATCAACAAAGTTCATTTGTGAAAATGGAGATAATTATGATTGCTCATCACTTCGGAACTGATGAAATACCACGTCAGTGCGTGACGCCTGGCGATTATGTTCTTCATGAAGGTCGGACATATATCGCTTCAGCAAACAATATTGAAAAGAGAAAACTCTATATTCGTAACTTCACAACAAAAACATGCATTACCGACTGCATGATTAAAGTTTTCATCGGGCGCGATGGCTTACCCGTAAAAGCAGCGTCGTTGTGACGAGTAATAAAATACACCTTCCATATCTGTAACAGACAAGCCGAAATAAAACCGCATTAATTATCAATCACGGAAAAATCAAAATGAAAGAACTTGCGCAAAATGAAATATTTTCCAAAACCAGTCCTGATGCAATAAATGAACTCAAAGAAATTGCAGAACGCATCAGTAAAATATGCAAAGAATACAAAATCGACTTTGTATTTTCTTTTTCAGTGCTTACAGAAGTTGGAAATAACGAATATAAGGACAGTCGTTTTGTTTTATGTGGGTTAAATGGCAAAACACCAAGCCCATATATTCATGCTGCACGTGAAGTTGTCAGAAGCAACATTGGAGTACAACAAATCCATACACTTGCACAGGCTCTTGAGTTTGCAAGAGAAAATTCTGAGTGCGACTGCCCTGAATGCCAGCACGAAAAGGGAAAAACAACTCACAAAACAGCAAACCAGGCAACCTTCCACTGAAATAAAAATCCGGCAGCGCAGGCTACCGGATTTCTCCCTGCGTCACCGTATTCGGAGAAATCAGACAAAGGGCCGCTAATTCTAATCCAGCCAGAGGTTTAAATACAATGAGCGCTGATAAACAGACTTTTGCACTACACTGCGAAGCAAAAAACGATAAAGTCAGAAAACGCCTTGGCATCAAAGGCGGTTTTTTCTGGACCGAGGCCAGAAAACTTTCTGTCGCAGTTTCCCGCTGCATTGCAGCCATGGACGATGCAGGCTACGACGAGGATGATTTCAAAAAACCCGTTCGCGTAAATTTCCCCGTCGTGAATGACCTTCCACCGGAAGGCGTGTTTGATACTGAATTCTGCAACCGCTATGAAAAAGGCGGTAACGATGGCATCACCATGATGGCTATCCCCTTCGATGACAACATCAACGGTGAAGATGCCACAACTGCTGGCGATGACAACGATAACCTGGACGGAACTATTCCGGATGATGTGGAGAAAAGCGAATCCCCGGACAGCAACGATGACTGTTCTGAGTGTGAAATTCCCGTCGCCACTCTGAGCCTTACTCATCGCTTCCTTCACCTCTTCTTATTCAGCAAAGATGAAGATGGAAAATACCGGCATCATGCCACACCAGAACAACGCAATAACGTGATCCGTATGGAGATGGACACAGAGGACAGTTACCTTCAGAGCCTGCTTACTGCTGTGCGCGCCGCGCATCATGAACTGGATAAACTGACGAACTATCACCTTAGTCGCCTGGCTGAATCTGTAGGGAAAGCATTCCCCCACTCTGCAAATCATCGCATCAGCCCGGCTGAATTCGACAAGTTCATTTCCACCTGGATGAAAACTGACTACCTTGATCAGGGCCTGCTGACAAAAGAATGGCAGAACGGAAATTATGTTTCAGGCATTACCCGTACGCCTTCCGGTGCTAACGCTGGCGGCGGAAATATTACCGATCGTGGTGAAGGATTCAAACATGATAAGACATCACTCGCACGAGATGTAGCCACCGGCGTTCTGGCCCGTTCAATGGATGTGGATATTTATAACCTGCACCCAGCACACGCAAAACGCGTTGAAGAAATCGTGTCAGAGAATAAGCCGCCCTTTTCTGTTTTTCGCGACAAATTTATCGCCATGCCCGGTGGGCTGGATTATTCCCGCGCCATTGTGGTGGCTTCCGTGAAAGAAGCACCAATCGGCATTGAGGCCATCCCGGCACGCGTGACTGAATATCTCAACAAAGTGTTGACCGAAACCGATCACGCTAACCCGGATCCGGAAATCGTGGAAATTGCCTGCGGTCGCTCATCAGCACCGATGCCGCAGCGCGGAACAGCAGAAGGAAAACATGGCGATGAAGAAAAGCAACAAACATCGGACACAATGGCTAATGAACAGGCAGCGCCTGAATCAGTGGAAGAAATTCCAGTTAAACATAATGAGGACACGCAATCACTGGAAAATGTCTCATCTGTAGAAACGAAATACCAGGAACTGAGGGAGGAACTCAATAAAGCCAGGGAAAACATCCCCCCAAAAAATCCAGTCGATGCCGACAAATTACTGGCTGCCTCGCGTGGAGAATTCGTTGAAGGCATCAGTAACCCTGCTGATCCGAAGTGGGTGAAGGGGATCCAGACTCGCGACACTGAGGACCAGAATCAGCCCAAAGTGGAACAAATTGCCCCAGAAGCGGGACAAAACAGCCCGGATACGCAACAAAACGGGCCAGAAGAGCAACAGCCAGGGCCAGTAATGCAACAGGAAGTGGAAAAGGTTTGCACCACATGCAGTCAGAACGGTGGCGGCCATTGCCCTGACTGTGGTCCAGTAATGGGAGATGAAACTTACGCTGAAACTTTTGGAGAAAATGACGCCGCTGATGGAGAAGACTCAGCACAAACTGAGGAGAAGATCATTCAGGAAAACTCTGTTGATGCCGCTCAGGAGGGCGAAACCGTTGTTCAGAACGAGCCAGGCAGTGATACGTCCGGCGATGACGCCAATTCTGAGCCAGTAACTCTCGACTGGAAAAGACAGCTCGTGATTGCCGCCGTCTATGGTTTGTGCGCCAACCCCGCATGTATAGCCACAGCGCCAGCAATCCCTGATATCGCCATCATGATTGCCAACAGGCTTGAAAATTTCGGAGGTGATAAATCATGAATGCCTGGCTTATCCCCGATCGCATTGAAGAGCAGTCATGGGCACGACACTACCAGCAAATTGCCCGTGAAGAAACTGAAGCTGAGCTGGCAGACGACCTGGAAAAAGGTCTGCCCCAACACCTGTTTGAATCGCTATGCATCGATAATCTGCAACGTCACGGGGCCAGCAAAAAAGCTATTTCCCGTGCATTTGATGACGATGTCGATTTTCAGGAACGCATGGCAGAACACATCCGCTACATGGCTGAAACCATCGCCCGTCACCAAATTAATATTGATTCAGAGGTATAAAACGGATGAGTACAGCACTCGCAACGCTGGCAGGGAAGCTGGCTGAACGTGTCGGCATGGATTCTGTCGACCCACAGGAACTAATCACCACTCTTCGCCAGACGGCATTTAAAGGTGATGCCAGCGATGCGCAATTTATCGCATTGTTGATCGTCGCCAACCAGTACGGCCTTAATCCCTGGACGAAAGAAATTTACGCCTTCCCTGACAAGCAGAACGGCATCGTTCCGGTGGTTGGCGTTGATGGCTGGTCCCGCATTATCAATGAAAACCAGCAGTTTGATGGCATGGACTTTGAGCAGGACAATGAGTCCTGTACATGCCGGATTTACCGCAAAGATCGCAATCACCCGATCTGCGTTACCGAGTGGATGGATGAATGTCGCCGCGCACCATTCAAAACCCGCGAAGGCAGAGAAATCACCGGACCGTGGCAGTCGCATCCCAAACGGATGTTACGGCACAAAGCCATGATTCAGTGTGCTCGCCTGGCCTTCGGATTTGCTGGCATCTATGACAAGGATGAAGCCGAGCGTATTGTCGAAAATACTGCATATACTACAGAACGTCAGCCGGAACGCGACATCACCCCGGTTAACGAAGAAACCATGTCGGAAATTAACGCCCTTCTTACTTCCATGGAAAAAACGTGGGATGACGACCTGTTGCCGCTCTGTTCCCAGATTTTTCGCCGCAACATTTACACATCTTCAGAACTAACACAGGCTGAAGCTGTGAAGGTTCTTGGATTCCTGAAACAGAAAGTCACAGAGCAGAAGGTAGCAGCATGACACCGGACATTATCCTGCAACGTACAGGGATCGACGTGAGAGCTGTCGAACAGGGGGATGATGCGTGGCACAAATTACGGCTCGGCGTCATCACCGCTTCAGAAGTTCACAACGTGATAGCAAAACCCCGCTCAGGAAAGAAATGGCCTG
>OKCX01000231.1_pt1 | contig 17042 bp, 10 predicted proteins | sample 1614161 | NCBI WGS metagenome assembly OKCX01 (sample SAMN04436910, study PRJEB24849) | human gut metagenome | biome: human gut; feature: NICU; material: stool | host: Homo sapiens | place: USA: Saint Louis, MO | collected 2012-05-24 | reverse complement strand
TATACACACTTTCCAGGCGTGCTCCTTCAGCCACTCGGACACCTCACCAAATTGTTTTGCTACCAAACCTCATGGGTGGCAACGGGGCGCTACTATAGGGAGTTGGAGTAAAACGGTCAAGAAGAATTTTAATGATAATTATTGTTTGCTCATACTGTAAACAAGTTGTGCAGTATATCTACATCGAGACAAGTTACGGACTTATACTTCCAAAGTACTTCATACATATCACAAAATAAAAAGGCCGGTTAAACCGACCTTTTACTCGTTCTTTCTCTTCGCCCATCAGGCGGTAAAACAATCAGCGACTACGGAAGACAATGCGGCCTTTGCTCAGGTCGTACGGGGTCAGTTCAACAGTCACTTTGTCGCCCGTCAGGATGCGGATGTAGTTTTTGCGCATTTTACCGGAGATGTGTGCAGTAACCACGTGACCGTTTTCTAACTCTACGCGGAACATGGTATTAGGCAACGTTTCAAGAACGGTACCTTGCATTTCAATATTGTCTTCTTTGGCCATCTAATCCTCTGGGGTATCACTACCGTAATTTGAACCGGCAAGATAATGCCGAAGTTCTGTAAATAAGTAAAGATTTGCGCGCTAAATCGCAACAAACAGGTTCGGCACATTACTCCGAAAACACACGGCTAAGCCGCACCAAAAGCGCAACGTATAAGGGAGCGGTGAGATAAACGATGGGCGTTACCTGACGCGAAAAATTCCTTATCGGCAGCGGGGTAATGAGCGTAACCAACTCTGCGACCGCAATTATAACACTCTGGGGAGAAATGTGCCGAAAACATTCATTCTTGTGGTGAAAACAAGCATCGTGGTACCCAGAAATTATTCGGCAATCGTCCGAGGCGCATTTGATTGAGATAATTAAGGTAATCCCGGCGGGGAATTTCGCAGGCACCAAGCGATGCTGTGTGATCGTTAAGGACCTGGCAGTCGATAAGCTTACCGCCATGACCGATAAATTCCTCACAGAATACCAGAAGCGCCGTTTTAGACGCATTTTCCATCCGGCTGAACATGGACTCGCCACAAAATAGCGTTCCCTGGGCCACGCCGTACATACCGCCGACAAGCTCATCTTCACGCCAGACTTCAATGGAGTGGGCATGGCCGAGTTCGTGAAGGCGATGGTAGGCTTCGACCACGCCACGCGTGATCCAGGTTCCTTCTTCGCGATCGCTGGCACAGCCTTCAATGACCTGACCAAAAGCGTAATTCATCGTGACACGATAGGGCGAGCGTTTATGAAATCGCTTCATACTACGGCTGATATGCAGTGATTCTGGCCATAGCACCGCGCGGGGATCGGGCGACCACCAGAGGATGGGGTCGCCTGGAGAAAACCACGGAAAAATACCACGCTGGTAAGCCATTAACAGGCGCGCAGGGCTAAGATCGCCCCCAAGTGCCAGCAGGCCGTTAGGCTCACGTAATGCGCCTTCCGGGGAAGGGAAGGCTATTGAATGGCGAGAAAGCTGAACCAGGCGCATGACCGCAAAACTCCGCGCAAGTCGGATCGTTCAATAATAGCTTACAAACCCTGCTTGAACTGGTAATAACGCCCCTGTCTGGCAAGCAGTTCTGCGTGAGTACCTTGCTCAATAATTTGCCCGTTGTCCATCACTATTATTTGTTGGAAACGAGAGAGTCCGCGAAGTCGATGGGTGACCATTAACACCGTTTTCTCACGCATCATTTCTGCAAGCAATTCAAGGATCTGGCTTTCGGTTGTGGCATCTAAGCCTTCGGTAGGTTCATCCAGCAACACCAGTGGCGCATCATGTAACAGCGCACGGGCGATAGCCAGACGGCGCAGTTCACCACCGGAGAGCTGGCGTCCGCCTTCACCTAACCAACTGTTGAGACCTGCATCCTCGAGCAGCTTTTCCAGGCCAACGCGACGCAAGATCTCCGACAGAGCCTCATCACTACTGCCAGGCGAGGCGAGTAAAAGATTATCACGCAGCGTGGCGCTAAACAGATGCACTCGCTGAGGAACAACGCTGATGGTCTGTCGTAGAGCCGCTTCATTCAGGCTGGCTATGGGGCTATCGTTAAGCAAAATCTCGCCCTGTTGCGGGTCCCATGCGCGGGTCAGCAGTTGTAACAGTGTTGATTTGCCGCATCCGGTTCGCCCGAGAATCGCTATATGTTCCCCGGCGTTTACCTGAAGAGAAATCCCTTTAAGTGCCTGTTGAGATTGCTCCGGATAAGTGAACTGAACATCCCGTAACGTCAGCGAAACGCGATCGGCAACACGAGTTTGGGTATCAGGAAAGGTGACCTCCGGTTTTTGATCCGTTAAGTCAGAGATACGTACGGCAGAGGCAATGACTTGCCCCAGATGCTGAAATGCACCCGTTACTGGTGCCAGTGCTTCAAACGCGGCTAACGCGCAGAAGACAAACAGGGCAATTAACGCGCCGGGTTGAGCATTGCCGCCAACGCCGCCAGACGCCATCCACAGCATCAGGATCACCGCTAACGCGCCAATGAGCAGCATTATCGCTTGCGACAATGCGGTCAGTTCAGATTGACGGCGTTGCGCTTCCAGCCATTGAATTTCTGTATTCTCTAGTTGCGTGCGATAACGATCGCTGGCACCAAAAATGGTCAGCTCAGCTTGCCCTTGCAGCCAGGCCGTCAGTTGTTGGCGATACTGTCCGCGAAGATGAGTCAGATTTTGCCCGGTGCTTTTTCCCGCACGATAAAACAGCGGTGGCATCAGGAAAAGCGTCAGTAACATAATGCCGCCCAGCGTAAAGGCGAGGGTGAAATCAAGGAAACTTAACCCGATTGTCACCACCATAATCACCACAAAAGCGCCCACCAGCGGCGAGATAACGCGCAGGTAAAGATGATCGAGCGTATCAACATCCGCCACCACGCGATTGAGCAATTCGCCCTGACGATAGCGCGCCAGTCCGGCAGGGGAGAGGGGCAGCAATTTGCTGAAGGTGTAAATGCGCAGATGCTGCAACACGCGGAAAGTCGCGTCGTGACTTACCAGACGTTCAAAATAGCGCCCGGCAGTACGGGTGATTGCTGCGCCACGCACGCCCGCAGCGGGTAGCATATAGTTGAAGCTGTACAGTCCGGCAACCCCCGCAACCGCTGAGGCCGAGAGGAACCAGCCGGAAAGTGTCAACAGACCGATACTGGCGAGCAGCGTCACAATTGCCAGCACAATACCAAGACTTAACATCCATTTATGACGTTTATACAGTGCCAGATAGGGTAGCAAAGCGTGCATTTAAATCTCCTCCTGACGATGGGCCAGTAATGTGGCGAATGGGCCACCAGCCACACTTAATTCCGCGTAACGTCCTTGCTCAATAATCCGGCCATCCTGCATAACCCAAATGACATCCCAGTCAGCAAGATCTTCTAACTGGTGGGTGACCATTAACGTTGTCTGGCGCAGAGAGGCGGCATTCAGCGCCTCCATTACGCGCTGTTCACTGTGAGCATCAAGGCTGGCAGCGGGTTCATCCAACAGTAATAGCGAACAGGGATTTAGTAACGCACGGGCCACCGCCACGCGCTGCGCCTGCCCCACGGAAAGGCGGGCAGCCTGGTCGCCAACAGGCGTATCAACGCCTTGTGGGAGGAGCGGTAGAAACTCGCTGACCCAGGCGTTATCCAGCGCTGCTTGTAATTCTTGTTCGCTGGCATCAGGTCGCGCCAGTAGTACGTTATCCCGCAATGTTGCTGCCGGTAATTGTGGGTTTTGCCCAACCCAGGAGAGATGTTTACGCCATGATTCTGGTGATAAATCGCGTAATTCTATCCCGTTGATTCGTAGCGATCCCTGATATGAGAGAAAACCAGAAAGCGCGTTCAGCAGTGAGCTTTTACCTGAACCGCTGCGACCAACCAACACCGCACGTTGGCCTGCTGGCAAAGTAAAGTTCAGCGGTCCGGCCAGCGTTTTACCTTCCGGCGACGTGATAAACAGCTCCTCGGCCTCAATGGTCACCGGATCGGTCGATGCTAATTCCGCCTCACCACGTTGCGGATGGGCGAGCGGGGTTTCCATAAACGTTTTCAGACTGTCAGCTGCGCCAACAGCCTGGGCTTTAGCATGATAAAACGTACCGAGATCGCGTAATGGCTGGAAAAACTCTGGCGCAAGGATCAGGGCCAGAAAACCCGCAGCCAGCGTCACACCGGTATCGTAGTGACCAAAATCCAGCTCGCCGAGATAGGAAAAACCAAAGTAGACCGCCACCAGAGCAATTGACAGCGAGGTAAAAAATTCGAGAATGCCGGAGGATAAAAACGCCAGCCGTAGCACTTCCATTGTCCGTTGGCGGAAATCTTCCGAAGCAGAACGAATACTTTCAATTTCAGCTTCACCACGACCAAAAATACGCAATGTTTCCATGCCGCGCAGGCGATCGAGGAAATGCCCACTTAAGCGAGCAAGAGCGAGAAAGTTACGTCGGTTAGCATCGGCAGCCCCCATTCCAACCAGCGCCATAAACAACGGAATTAACGGTGCAGTGCCCAGCAGAATGAGCGCCGCAGCCCAGTTAGAGGGGAAGATTGCCACCACAATCAGCAACGGCACCGACACTGCCAGCGCCATTTGCGGCAGATAGCGTGCATAGTAATCATGCATATCGTCAATTTGCTCGAGTACCAGCGTCGCCCAGCTCCCCGCAGGTTTACCCTGAATCCACGCTGGCCCTGCTTGTTGCAGACGGTCGAGAACCTGACGGCGGATGGCAAAGCGGATATGCTGCCCGGCGTGATAACCCACCCGTTCGCGTAACCAGACCACCCATGCGCGCAGTACAAAGGTCAGAACCAGTAACGTAAAGGGAAGCAGCAGGGCTTCACGGGGAATATTCTCCATAATCATATGTTGCAGAATTCGCGCCATGAACCAGGCCTGGGCAATGATCAATATGCCGCTCACAAAGCCCAGCAGACGAGAAATATTCAGCCAACGTTGGGAGATGACGCTTTGCTGTTTTAACCAGCGGGTTAACTCTTTTTGACGAGATTTATTCATTGCACGCTTAGCAGGTGAGTTATCAGAATTATTTGCAGAGCAATGTTACAACGGGGAAAAAATAAAGGCGACCCATAGTCGCATGGTGTCGCCTTCTTTACTTTTGTTACTGATTTGTAAAATTATTTTGCGTCAGCTAAACCATCGAGGTAGCGTTCCGCATCAAGTGCTGCCATGCAGCCTGTACCGGCCGAAGTAATGGCCTGGCGATAAATGTGATCCATCACGTCGCCTGCGGCAAAGACGCCAGGAATGCTGGTCTGGGTGGCATTACCATGAATACCCGACTGTACTTTGATGTAGCCGTTTTCCAGTTCCAGCTGCCCTTCGAAAATCGCAGTATTCGGGCTGTGACCGATAGCAACAAACAGACCGGCAACGTCGAGTGACTCGATGTTATCGCTGTTTTGCGTATCGCGCAGACGAACGCCAGTGACACCCATTTGATCGCCGGTCACTTCTTCCAGCGTACGGTTGGTGTGCAGAATGATGTTGCCGTTCTCCACTTTATCCATCAGGCGCTTAATGAGGATTTTTTCCGCGCGGAAACCGTCACGGCGGTGAATCAGATGCACTTCCGAAGCGATGTTAGACAGATACAGCGCCTCTTCAACCGCGGTATTGCCGCCGCCGATGACCGCAACTTTCTGGTTGCGATAGAAGAAACCGTCGCAGGTTGCACAAGCAGAAACCCCACGGCCTTTAAAGGCTTCTTCAGAGGGCAGGCCGAGATAGCGTGCAGAAGCTCCGGTGGCAATAATCAGCGCGTCGCAAGTGTATTCGCCGTTATCGCCATTCAGACGGAACGGACGGTTTTGCAGATCCACCTTGTTGATATGATCAAAAATGATCTCAGTTTCAAACTTGGTGGCATGTTCGTGCATGCGCTCCATTAATAACGGACCGGTCAGATCGTTTGGATCGCCAGGCCAGTTTTCCACTTCCGTGGTGGTGGTCAGTTGGCCGCCTTTTTCCATGCCGGTAATCAGCACAGGTTGCAGGTTGGCGCGCGCCGCGTAGACAGCAGCGGTGTATCCCGCCGGGCCTGAACCCAGGATAAGCAGTTTACTGTGTTTGGTCGTGCCCATGAGATCCCCATAGTTGTTGGCAGACAATGGGCAGGATTGTAGGGAATTTACAGACGTAAAAAAAGAGTATGACGATTTTGTTAACAATTTGTGCAATCGGCAGCATCGATAAGCAGGTCAAATTCTCCCGTCATTATCACCTCTGCTACTTAAATTTCCCGCTTTATAAGCCGATTAAATGATGAATAAACGCCCCTGTTAATGAATATCTGGCATGTTGTACTAAAAATCGATGTTTTGCTTTGACAATCCCCTGGTGTTTTGCGAAAACATTCGAGGAAGAAAAAAAACAGTATTCTTATATGCGCATAACCATGCATGTAAATACCATGTTTACCGTGCTAGTGAAATCTACGTATGGCGTGGACAGACGCCATTCGTGATGTCGATAGCTGCCACAAGGCAACGGTCTTCTCACCGTAGACCCAGGCATTGCGCGCCGTGAATCTTCATGATTTCGGTCTATCGTGACGGGTAGCGACTCTGAACAGTGATGTTTCAGGGTCAGACAGGAGTAGGGAAGGAATACAGAGAGACAATAATAATGGTAGATAGCAAGAAGCGCCCTGGCAAAGATCTCGACCGTATCGATCGTAACATTCTTAATGAGTTGCAAAAGGATGGGCGTATTTCTAACGTCGAGCTTTCTAAACGTGTGGGACTTTCCCCAACGCCGTGCCTTGAGCGTGTGCGTCGGCTGGAAAGACAAGGGTTTATTCAGGGCTATACGGCGCTGCTTAACCCCCATTATCTGGATGCATCACTTCTGGTATTCGTTGAGATTACTCTGAATCGTGGCGCACCGGATGTGTTTGAACAATTCAATACCGCTGTACAAAAACTTGAAGAAATTCAGGAGTGTCATTTAGTATCCGGTGATTTCGACTACCTGTTGAAAACACGCGTGCCGGATATGTCAGCCTACCGTAAGTTGCTGGGGGAAACCCTGCTGCGTCTGCCTGGCGTCAATGACACACGGACATACGTTGTTATGGAAGAAGTCAAGCAGAGTAATCGTCTGGTTATTAAGACGCGCTAACACGGAACAGGTGCAAAATCGGCGTATTTTGATTACACTCCTGTTAATCCATACAGCAACAGTACTGGGGTAACCTGGTACTGTTGTCCGTTTTAGCATCGGGCAGGAAAAGCCTGTAACCTGGAGAGCCTTTCTTGAGCCAGGAATACACTGAAGACAAAGAAGTCACATTGACAAAGTTAAGTAGCGGCCGCCGCCTTCTGGAGGCGTTGCTGATCCTTATTGTCCTGTTTGCCGTCTGGTTGATGGCTGCCTTACTAAGCTTTAACCCTTCGGACCCCAGCTGGTCGCAAACGGCCTGGCATGAACCTATCCATAATTTAGGTGGGATGCCCGGTGCGTGGTTGGCAGATACGCTGTTCTTTATTTTTGGCGTGATGGCTTACACCATTCCCGTCATTATTGTCGGCGGTTGTTGGTTTGCCTGGCGTCATCAGTCCAGCGACGAATACATTGATTATTTTGCCGTTTCGCTACGCATCATTGGCGTTTTGGCGCTCATCCTTACCTCCTGTGGTCTGGCGGCAATCAACGCTGACGATATCTGGTATTTTGCCTCCGGTGGCGTCATTGGCAGCTTACTAAGCACTACGCTACAACCACTGCTACACAGTAGCGGGGGAACTATTGCGCTGCTCTGCGTTTGGGCAGCGGGCCTGACGTTGTTCACCGGTTGGTCATGGGTGACCATTGCTGAAAAACTCGGCGGCTGGATTTTAAACATTCTCACCTTCGCCAGTAATCGTACCCGTCGCGATGATACCTGGGTCGATGAAGATGAGTATGAAGACGACGAAGAGTATGAAGATGAAAATCACGGCAAACAGCATGAATCACGCCGTGCCCGTATTCTTCGCGGCGCGCTAGCGCGTCGTAAACGGTTGGCGGAAAAATTCATTAATCCGATGGGGCGGCAAACAGACGCTGCGTTGTTCTCCGGTAAGCGGATGGATGATGACGAAGAGATTACCTACACTGCACGCGGTGTGGCTGCCGACCCGGACGACGTCCTATTTTCGGGCAATCGTGCAACGCAGCCAGAATATGACGAATACGATCCATTATTAAACGGTGCGCCAATTACCGAACCTGTCGCTGTAGCAGCTGCTGCTACCACGGCGACACAAAGCTGGGCTGCGCCGGTTGAACCTGTGACTCAGACGCCGCCTGTTGCCTCTGTTGATGTTCCACCTGCGCAACCTACAGTAGCCTGGCAGCCTGTACCGGGTCCACAAACGGGAGAGCCGGTTATTGCTCCTGCACCGGAAGGTTACCCACAGCAGTCACAATATGCGCAGCCTGCAGTGCAATATAATGAGCCGCTGCAACAACCAGTACAGCCGCAGCAGCCGTATTATGCACCTGCAGCTGAACAACCTGCGCAACAGCCGTATTATGCCCCTGCGCCAGAACAACCGGTGGCAGGTAACGCCTGGCAAGCCGAAGAGCAGCAATCCACTTTTGCTCCACAGTCTACATACCAGACTGAGCAAACTTATCAGCAGCCAGCCGCTCAGGAGCCGTTGTACCAACAGCCGCAACCCGTTGAACAGCAGCCTGTTGTGGAGCCTGAACCCGTTGTAGAAGAGACAAAACCCGCGCGTCCGCCGCTTTACTACTTTGAAGAAGTTGAAGAGAAGCGAGCCCGTGAACGTGAACAACTTGCGGCCTGGTATCAACCGATTCCAGAACCGGTTAAAGAACCAGAACCGATCAAATCTTCGCTGAAAGCACCTTCTGTTGCAGCAGTACCTCCAGTAGAAGCCGCTGCCGCTGTTTCCCCGCTGGCATCTGGCGTGAAAAAAGCGACACTGGCGACGGGGGCTGCCGCAACCGTTGCCGCGCCAGTCTTCAGTCTGGCAAATAGCGGTGGACCGCGTCCTCAGGTCAAAGAGGGGATTGGTCCGCAGTTGCCACGACCGAAACGTATCCGCGTGCCAACTCGTCGTGAACTGGCGTCTTACGGTATTAAGCTGCCCTCACAGCGTGCGGCGGAAGAAAAAGCCCGTGAAGCCCAGCGCAATCAGTACGATTCTGGCGATCAGTACAACGATGATGAAATCGATGCGATGCAGCAGGATGAACTGGCACGTCAGTTCGCCCAGACACAGCAGCAACGCTATGGCGAACAGTATCAACATGATGTGCCCGTAAACGCAGAAGATGCAGATGCTGCGGCAGAGGCTGAACTGGCTCGTCAGTTTGCGCAAACTCAACAACAACGTTATTCCGGCGAACAACCGGCTGGGGCGAATCCGTTCTCGCTGGATGATTTTGAATTTTCGCCAATGAAAGCGTTGCTGGATGATGGTCCACACGAACCGTTGTTTACGCCAATTGTTGAACCTGTACAGCAGCCGCAACAACCGGTTGCACCGCAGCAGCAATATCAGCAGCCGCAACAACCAGTTCCGCCGCAGCCGCAGTATCAGCAGCCACAACAGCCGGTTGCGCCGCAGCCACAATATCAGCAGCCGCAACAACCGGTTGCGCCACAGCAGCAATATCAGCAGCCGCAACAACCGGTTGCGCCGCAGCAGCAGTATCAGCAGCCACAACAGCCAGTTGCGCCACAACCGCAGGATACCCTGCTTCATCCGCTGTTGATGCGTAATGGCGACAGCCGTCCGTTGCATAAACCGACGACGCCGCTGCCTTCTCTGGATTTGCTGACACCGCCGCCGAGCGAAGTGGAGCCGGTAGATACCTTTGCGCTTGAACAAATGGCTCGCCTGGTGGAAGCGCGTCTGGCTGATTTCCGTATTAAAGCCGATGTCGTCAATTACTCTCCGGGGCCGGTTATCACTCGCTTTGAATTGAACCTGGCACCGGGCGTAAAAGCGGCGCGCATTTCTAACTTGTCACGGGACCTTGCCCGTTCACTTTCGACGGTGGCGGTGCGTGTCGTTGAAGTTATTCCTGGCAAACCCTATGTAGGTCTGGAGTTACCGAATAAAAAACGACAAACCGTTTATCTGCGCGAAGTTTTGGATAACGCCAAATTCCGCGATAATCCGTCGCCATTAACCGTGGTGCTGGGTAAAGATATCGCCGGTGAGCCGGTGGTTGCCGATCTGGCGAAAATGCCGCACTTGTTGGTTGCGGGGACTACCGGTTCCGGTAAATCTGTCGGTGTGAACGCGATGATCCTGAGCATGCTTTATAAAGCACAGCCAGAAGATGTGCGTTTCATCATGATCGACCCGAAAATGCTGGAGCTTTCGGTTTATGAAGGCATTCCGCATCTGTTAACGGAAGTCGTTACTGATATGAAAGATGCCGCCAACGCGCTGCGCTGGTGTGTTAACGAGATGGAGCGTCGGTATAAACTGATGTCTGCGCTGGGTGTGCGTAATCTGGCGGGTTATAACGAAAAAATTGCTGAAGCCGATCGCATGATGCGTCCGATTCCAGACCCGTACTGGAAGCCGGGTGACAGTATGGATGCCCAGCATCCGGTGCTGAAAAAAGAACCATACATTGTGGTGTTGGTTGACGAATTTGCCGACCTGATGATGACGGTAGGTAAAAAAGTGGAAGAGCTGATAGCACGTCTGGCGCAAAAAGCCCGTGCCGCGGGTATCCACCTCGTACTGGCAACTCAGCGTCCATCGGTTGATGTTATTACTGGTCTGATTAAAGCGAATATTCCGACCCGTATCGCCTTTACCGTATCCAGTAAGATTGACTCACGTACCATTCTTGATCAGGCTGGCGCGGAATCACTGCTGGGTATGGGGGATATGCTCTACTCTGGGCCGAACTCCACGTTGCCGGTACGTGTCCATGGTGCTTTTGTTCGCGATCAGGAAGTTCATGCCGTGGTGCAGGACTGGAAAGCGCGTGGTCGCCCACAGTATGTTGATGGCATCACCTCCGACAGCGAAAGCGAAGGTGGTGCGGGTGGTTTCGATGGCGCTGAAGAACTGGATCCGTTGTTCGATCAGGCGGTGCAGTTTGTCACTGAAAAACGCAAAGCGTCAATTTCTGGCGTACAGCGTCAGTTCCGCATTGGTTATAACCGTGCAGCGCGTATTATCGAACAGATGGAAGCGCAGGGGATTGTCAGCGAACAGGGGCACAACGGTAATCGTGAAGTGCTGGCCCCACCGCCGTTTGACTAACTAATGCATCGTATGCCGGATAAGGCGCGGTAGCGTCGCATCCGGCACTCTATCAACTGAAAATTCAGTATTTTCTTCTTTCCTCAAGCTGATTATTAGCCTGGAATAGAGAGTAGAGGGAACTCCCGATCGGGAGTGACGTAATTTGAGGAATAATGATGAAAAAAATTGCCATCACCTGTGCATTACTCTCAAGCTTAGTAGCAAGCAGCGTTTGGGCTGATGCCGCAAGCGATCTGAAAAGCCGCCTGGATAAAGTCAGCAGCTTCCACGCCAGCTTCACACAAAAAGTGACTGACGGTAGCGGCGCGGCGGTGCAGGAAGGTCAGGGCGATCTGTGGGTGAAACGTCCAAACTTATTCAACTGGCATATGACACAACCTGATGAAAGCATTCTGGTTTCTGACGGTAAAACACTGTGGTTCTATAACCCGTTCGTTGAGCAAGCTACGGCAACCTGGCTGAAAGATGCCACCGGTAATACGCCGTTTATGCTGATTGCCCGCAACCAGTCCAGCGACTGGCAGCAGTACAATATCAAACAGAATGGCGATGACTTTGTCCTGACGCCGAAAGCCAGCAATGGCAATCTGAAGCAGTTCACCATTAACGTGGGACGTGATGGCACAATCCATCAGTTTAGCGCGGTGGAGCAGGACGATCAGCGCAGCAGTTATCAACTGAAATCCCAGCAAAATGGGGCTGTGGATGCAGCGAAATTTACCTTCACCCCGCCGCAAGGCGTCACGGTAGATGATCAACGTAAGTAGAGGCACCTGAGTGAGCAATCTGTCGCTCGATTTTTCGGATAATACTTTTCAACCTCTGGCCGCGCGTATGCGGCCAGAAAATTTAGCACAGTATATCGGCCAGCAACATTTGCTGGCTGCGGGGAAGCCGTTGCCGCGCGCTATCGAAGCCGGGCATTTACATTCTATGATCCTCTGGGGGCCGCCGGGTACCGGCAAAACAACTCTCGCTGAAGTGATTGCCCGCTATGCGAACGCTGATGTGGAACGTATTTCTGCCGTCACCTCTGGCGTGAAAGAGATTCGCGAGGCGATCGAGCGCGCCCGGCAAAACCGCAATGCAGGTCGCCGCACTATTCTTTTTGTTGACGAAGTTCACCGTTTCAACAAAAGCCAGCAGGATGCATTTCTGCCACATATTGAAGACGGCACCATCACTTTTATTGGCGCAACCACTGAAAACCCGTCGTTTGAGCTTAATTCGGCACTGCTTTCCCGTGCCCGTGTCTATCTGTTGAAATCCCTGAGTACAGAGGATATTGAGCAAGTACTAACTCAGGCGATGGAAGACAAAACCCGTGGCTATGGTGGTCAGGATATTGTTCTGCCAGATGAAACACGACGCGCCATTGCTGAACTGGTGAATGGCGACGCGCGCCGGGCGTTAAATACGCTGGAAATGATGGCGGATATGGCCGAAGTCGATGATAGCGGTAAGCGGGTCCTGAAGCCTGAATTACTGACCGAAATCGCCGGTGAACGTAGCGCCCGCTTTGATAACAAAGGCGATCGCTTTTACGATCTGATTTCCGCACTGCATAAGTCGGTACGTGGTAGCGCACCCGATGCGGCGCTGTACTGGTATGCGCGAATTATTACCGCTGGTGGCGATCCGTTATATGTCGCGCGTCGCTGTCTGGCGATTGCGTCTGAAGACGTCGGTAATGCCGATCCACGGGCGATGCAGGTGGCAATTGCGGCCTGGGATTGCTTTACTCGCGTTGGCCCGGCGGAAGGTGAACGCGCCATTGCTCAGGCGATTGTTTACCTGGCCTGCGCGCCAAAAAGCAACGCTGTCTACACTGCGTTTAAAGCCGCGCTGGCCGATGCTCGCGAACGCCCGGATTATGACGTGCCGGTTCATTTGCGTAATGCGCCGACGAAATTAATGAAGGAAATGGGCTACGGGCAGGAATATCGTTACGCTCATGATGAAGCAAACGCTTATGCTGCCGGTGAGGTTTACTTCCCGCCGGAAATAGCACAAACACGCTATTATTTCCCGACAAACAGGGGCCTTGAAGGCAAGATTGGCGAAAAGCTCGCCTGGCTGGCTGAACAGGATCAAAATAGCCCCATAAAACGCTACCGTTAATGTTATCGTTGCGGTAATGTTGTTACTGTATCCCTGTGGTCGCAGGCTGTGGCCACATCTCCCATTTAATTCGATAAGCACAGGATAAGCATGCTCGATCCCAATCTGCTGCGTAATGAGCCAGACGCAGTCGCTGAAAAACTGGCACGCCGGGGCTTTAAGCTGGATGTAGATAAGCTGGGCGCTCTTGAAGAGCGTCGTAAAGTATTGCAGGTCAAAACGGAAAACCTGCAAGCGGAGCGTAACTCCCGATCGAAATCCATTGGCCAGGCGAAAGCGCGCGGGGAAGATATCGAGCCTTTACGTCTGGAAGTGAACAAACTGGGCGAAGAGCTGGATGCAGCAAAAGCCGAGCTGGATGCTTTACAGGCTGAAATTCGCGATATCGCGCTGACCATCCCTAACCTGCCTGCAGATGAAGTGCCGGTAGGTAAAGACGAAAATGACAACGTTGAAGTCAGCCGCTGGGGTACCCCGCGTGAGTTTGACTTTGAAGTTCGTGACCACGTGACGCTGGGTGAAATGCACTCTGGCCTCGACTTTGCAGCTGCAGTTAAGCTGACTGGTTCCCGCTTTGTGGTAATGAAAGGGCAGATTGCTCGCATGCACCGCGCACTGTCGCAGTTTATGCTGGATCTGCATACCGAACAGCATGGCTACAGTGAGAACTATGTTCCGTACCTGGTTAACCGGGACACGCTGTACGGTACGGGTCAACTGCCGAAATTTGCTGGCGATCTGTTCCATACTCGTCCGCTGGAAGAAGAAGCAGACACCAGTAACTATGCGCTGATCCCAACGGCAGAAGTTCCGCTGACTAACCTGGTGCGCGGTGAAATCATCGATGAAGATGATCTGCCAATTAAGATGACCGCCCACACCCCATGCTTCCGTTCTGAAGCCGGTTCATATGGTCGTGACACCCGTGGTCTGATCCGTATGCACCAGTTCGACAAAGTTGAAATGGTGCAGATCGTGCGCCCAGAAGACTCAATGGCGGCGCTGGAAGAGATGACTGGTCATGCAGAAAAAGTCCTGCAGTTGCTGGGCCTGCCGTACCGTAAAATCATCCTTTGCACTGGCGACATGGGCTTTGGCGCTTGCAAAACTTACGACCTGGAAGTATGGATCCCGGCACAGAACACCTACCGTGAGATCTCTTCCTGCTCCAACGTTTGGGATTTCCAGGCACGTCGTATGCAGGCACGTTGCCGCAGCAAGTCGGACAAGAAAACCCGTCTGGTTCATACCCTGAACGGTTCTGGTCTGGCTGTTGGTCGTACGCTGGTTGCAGTAATGGAAAACTATCAGCAGGCTGATGGTCGTATTGAAGTACCAGAAGTTCTGCGTCCGTATATGAACGGACTGGAATATATTGGCTAATACCCAATTTTTCTGAATCTAAAAAGCGCCTGCGGGCGCTTTTTTTGTCTCCCTTTGATACCGAACAATAATTACTCCTCACTTACACGTAATACTACTTTCGAGTGAAAATCTACCTATCTCTTTGATTTTCAAATTATTCGATGTGTACAAGCCTATATAGCGAACTGCTATAGAAATAATTACACAATACGGTTTGTTACTGGAATCAATCGTGAGCAAGCTTGAGTGAGCCATTATGAAAACGAAAATCCCTGATGCGGTATTGGCTGCTGAGGTGAGTCGCCGTGGTTTGGTAAAAACGACAGCGATCGGCGGCCTGGCAATGGCCAGCAGCGCATTAACATTACCTTTTAGTCGGATTGCGCACGCTGTCGATAGCGCCATTCCAACAAAATCAGACGAAAAGGTTATCTGGAGCGCCTGTACAGTTAACTGTGGTAGTCGCTGCCCGCTACGTATGCACGTCGTGGACGGTGAAATCAAATATGTCGAAACGGACAATACCGGCGATGACAATTACGACGGCCTGCACCAGGTTCGCGCCTGCCTGCGTGGGCGTTCCATGCGTCGCCGTGTCTACAATCCGGACCGCCTGAAATATCCGATGAAACGAGTCGGGGCGCGCGGTGAAGGCAAATTCGAGCGCATTAGCTGGGAAGAAGCCTACGACATCATCGCGACCAATATGCAGCGCCTGATCAAAGAGTACGGCAACGAGTCTATCTATCTGAACTATGGCACCGGTACGCTGGGCGGCACCATGACCCGCTCCTGGCCGCCGGGAAATACCCTGGTCGCGCGGCTGATGAACTGCTGCGGCGGCTATCTGAACCATTACGGCGACTACTCCTCCGCGCAAATTGCGGAAGGTTTGAACTATACCTACGGCGGCTGGGCAGATGGCAACAGCCCGTCGGATATCGAAAACAGTAAGCTGGTAGTGCTGTTTGGTAATAACCCTGGCGAAACGCGAATGAGTGGCGGTGGGGTGACTTACTATCTTGAACAGGCACGCCAGAAATCTAATGCCCGCATGATCATCATCGATCCGCGCTATACCGACACCGGTGCCGGGCGCGAAGATGAGTGGATCCCTATTCGTCCGGGAACAGATGCCGCACTGGTTAACGGTCTGGCGTACGTCATGATCACTGAAAACCTGGTGGATCAGGCATTCCTCGATAAATATTGCGTTGGCTACGATGAGAAAACCCTGCCAGCCAGTGCGCCGAAAAATGGCCACTATAAAGCTTATATTCTGGGTGAAGGGCCAGATGGCGTGGCTAAAACGCCGGAATGGGCCTCGCAAATCACTGGTGTTCCGGCAGACAAAATCATCAAATTGGCTCGTGAAATCGGTAGTACCAAACCGGCGTTTATCAGCCAGGGATGGGGCCCGCAGCGTCACGCTAACGGTGAAATCGCAACCCGTGCTATCTCGATGCTGGCGATTCTGACCGGTAACGTTGGTATTAACGGAGGCAACAGCGGCGCGCGTGAAGGTTCATACAGCTTACCGTTTGTCCGTATGCCGACCTTGGAAAACCCGATCCAGACCAGCATTTCGATGTTTATGTGGACCGATGCCATTGAACGTGGCCCGGAAATGACGGCGCTGCGTGATGGTGTACGCGGGAAAGATAAGCTGGATGTGCCGATCAAAATGATCTGGAACTATGCCGGTAACTGCCTGATTAACCAGCATTCTGAAATCAACCGTACCCATGAAATCCTTCAGGATGATAAGAAGTGCGAGCTGATTGTGGTTATCGACTGCCACATGACCTCATCGGCGAAATATGCTGACATCCTGCTGCCTGACTGCACCGCTTCCGAACAGATGGACTTTGCGCTGGATGCATCCTGCGGGAATATGTCTTACGTGATTTTCAACGATCAGGTGATTAAACCGCGCTTTGAATGTAAGACCATCTATGAAATGACCAGCGAACTGGCAAAACGTCTTGGCGTTGAGCAACAGTTTACTGAAGGCCGTACCCAGGAAGAGTGGATGCGGCATCTGTATGCCCAGTCGCGGGAAGCGATTCCTGAACTGCCAACGTTTGAAGAGTTCCGCAAGCAGGGGATCTTTAAAAAGCGCGACCCACAAGGGCATCACGTTGCTTATAAAGCCTTCCGTGAAGATCCGCAGGCAAACCCACTGACTACGCCATCGGGCAAAATTGAGATTTATTCGCAGGCGCTGGCTGACATTGCCGCTACCTGGGAATTGCCTGAAGGC
>OKCX01000230.1_pt1 | contig 17074 bp, 19 predicted proteins | sample 1614161 | NCBI WGS metagenome assembly OKCX01 (sample SAMN04436910, study PRJEB24849) | human gut metagenome | biome: human gut; feature: NICU; material: stool | host: Homo sapiens | place: USA: Saint Louis, MO | collected 2012-05-24 | reverse complement strand
GACGACGACCCCGGAACAGGGAACGAATCGGCGGCATCGGAACCAATGAGTTTGCCCGAACTGACCGCGTGGGCGGCGGACATGGAAACCAACCTTATCAAGGAGGAACCAATGAGCTACAAGACCGAGCTCAAGGAAACGCTGATCCGCGTCAAGGCCATCGCGGACAAGGCGAAGAGCGAACACCGCGAATTCACCGACGAGGAGAACGACGAGATCGTCGCCCTGCAGCGCAAGGCCGACGACCTGAACGCCAAAATCAGGAAGTCCGACGAGGCCGCCGTCGCCATGCAGAAGATGCTCGGCGACGAAGAGGCCCCGACGGCCACGCCGGGTATCGCCGCGGCGAAGACCCTCGGCGACGCGTTCGTCGCCTCCGACGCGTACCAGGCGTTCAAGAACGCGCCCATCCCGGACGGCACGCCGGTCAACATCAAGCCCGGCAAGCTGACGGTCAAGGCCGACCCCGCGCCGATCAACACCACGCTTCCGGGCGCGGTCACCCCGCAGATGCAGCCGGGCTACATCGACCTGACCTATCCCACGCCGAACGTGTTCCTCGGACTGATCACCCGCGGCGCCACGGCCGCCAGCTACGTGCAGTACCGCCAGCTGGTCAGCATGGCCAACAACGCGGCGACCGTCGCCGAAGGCGGCGTCAAGCCGCTGTCCACGCTGGGCACGGCACTGGCCGAGGCGAAGGTGTGGACCGCCGCGGACGGCGTGAAGGTCACCAACCAGGAACTCGCCGACGACGGCATCATCAGCACGCTCATCAACACGATGCTGCAGCGCAACCTCGAATCCTACCTGGAGAACATCATCCTCAACGGCAAGGCGCAGACCGACGCCGGCGAGGCGACCGGCAACCCGAACGGCATCCTGAACACGCCCGGCACGCTCACCCAGGCGTTCGCCACGGACATCTTCACCACGACCCGCAAGGCCAAGACCGCGCTCGGCAAGCTCGGCGTCGCCATCCAGGCGATCGTCCTGAACCCGGAGGACAACGAGACGATCGACCTGACCAAGGACGCCAACGGACGCTTTTTCGGGCAGGGCCCGTTCGCCGCAGGCCCGAACACCCTGTGGGGCATCCCGCGCATCGAATCGCAGGCGGTCCCCGTCGGCACCGCCATCATGGGCGACTTCAGCACGGTCCAGCTGCTCAACCGCGAGCCGCGCACCGTAACCGCGTTCAACCAGAACGAGGACGACGCGCGCCACAACCTGACCTACGTGCGCGCCGAGGAACGCAACCTGCTGTTCATCCGCGAACCCAAGCGCCTCAACATCGTCAAGCTCGCCAAGTAGCAGGGAGGCCCCGTCATGGCCAGCAACGACACCCCCGGTCTGACTCCGCTCGTCTCCGTCGAACAACTGGCGGCCAAGACCGGCGCGAAACCGGACGACGACCGGCTCAAACTCGCCGCGGCCATGGCCTCGGCCCGATTCCGCGAACAGACCGGCAACCCGATCAGCCTGACCGAGGAGACCATCGTCATGGACTCGCCCGGCTGCAGGACGCTCGTGCTGCCCGTCTGGCCGGTATCGGACGTGCGGGATCTGAGGATAGCCGGCAATCCGGTCGACGACTACGAGTGGACCCATGACGGCATGATCCGCGCCCGCGACCCGCTGCCCGACCTGTGGCGGGGCATCACCCTGACCTACACGCACGGCTACGATCCGATCCCCCAGGGCATACAGGACGTGGTCCTCGAACAGGCGCAGGCCATGGTCGAACTGCTGCCGACCGTCGTGTCCTACACGACCGGCGCGGAAAGCCGCCAGTACTCCAGCGCCCTGACCGTGGGCACCACCGCGCAATGGGCGGCCATGGTCGCCCGGTATTCGATCGGACGTGGCGCCAATGCCGGATAGGGACGGACTGCACGGCGAGACCATAACCGTCATAACCCGCACCTCCAAGCCCACGCCCGACGAACACGGGATGCCCGACTACGACATCAAGCGGACCGTGCTCGACGGATGCTCGGTGCAACCCGTCACCGCGGCCGAGACCACGTTGTTCGCGGACGCCACACGCTACCCGCGATACCGGATCATCGGCCCCGCAAGCCGGCTATTCGCCGACCTGGTGTCCGGCGACGCGCGCATCGAATGGGCTGGCCGCCTGTGGATCCCGGCCGGCAGCGCGTTCGACTGGAAAACCATGGACGGGCTCGGCAACCACACGGAACTGTACATCAGCCCCGACAACACGACGGAGGTGACCGATGGGCAAACCACGGATCAACGTCACTGACCAGTGGATCCAGCAGAACGTGTTGGCCAATCCCGGAGTGCGCAAGGCATTGAACGCGACGGCCCGACGACTGCTGCCCATCGCCAAGCGCATCGCCTACAAGGAGCACGCCCCCGACTACGCGGACAGCCTGCGCATCGAGACCGGCACCCGTCCCGGCACGAAATCGCCCACCGGCGTCAAACGCCCCTACGCGCGCGTGATCGCCGGTTCGGAGAACGCCGCCGAACAGGAATTCGGCGGCAAAAACATGCCCAAAAGGGGATTCCTGCGCCGGGCAGCCGCCGAACTGGGAGAAAGCGTGGCCCGCTGATGGCCATGCCGATCACCGGAAGCTTCCCCTCCGCCATACGCCTTTTGCGCACCTGGATCGAAGAGCACACCGGCCGCCCCGTATGGACCCGGCTGCCCGGCAACATGAGCGCCCTGCTGCCGTTGATCATGATCTCGCCCGCCCCGTCCGGCGGCGTGGACGGCTATGAGCGGCAAAGCTCGCTCGACATCGACGTGTACGCCACCGGCCCCGACCAAATGGAGCCGCTGGTCCGCGAACTGGAGGACAGCCTCGCCCGACTGCAGGGCGACGGCAACCGGTACGGGTACGCCGACTCATGCGACCTGACCGGGTTCTCCGAAATCCCCGGCAGGGACCCGTCCGTCCTGCGCTGGACCGCCACCGCGACGCTCACCATGCGCCCGCAATAACCACCAATCAAACCCAAGGAGCAATCATGGCCGATCTGGTCAGCCGTCTGAACGACAACAACAAGAACGTGCGCAAATGGGGCACCATGGCGATGCTCGTCGCCGACTACGGCACCCCGGTACCCGACAAGCTGTGGAACGACGACGGCACGCCCGCCGACTTCGGCGACGAATTCAAGATGATGGGTTACGTGACCACCGACGGGTTCAAGAACAGCCAGAGCGTGGACACGTCCGACACGAACATGCTGCAGGACATCGAACCCGTGCGCAGCGACATCACGTCCAAGACCCGCACCCTGCAATGCGTGTTCGGCGAGATGAACGCATGGGTCAAGGCCCTCGCCCACAACATCCCGGTCGCCCAGTGGCCCGAAAACAAGGACGGCGACTGGGAATACTCCGACGGGGAGATCAGCGACAACCCGTACTACGTGATCGTGCTGCTCGGACAGGACGGCATCGGCGACAACGCCGTATACCGCGTCGAGATCGCCTACCGGTCCAAGGTCACCGACTACGGCGACCGCACGTCGAACCGCACCGACGCCGAAGGCGAGGACCGCACCTTCACGTGCTTCCGCGACCCGGCGACCGGCAAATCCTACTACGAGGCCACCAAGGCAAAAAAAGCGTGACGTCGGTGACGGTAACCGCCCCTAACGGCGGAACCGCGCCGACGAACGTCGAAACCGGCAAGACCATCAGCCTCGGAGCCCAAGCCACGTGGAGCGACGAGCACACAAGCATGACAGAAGCCGACGCATGGACCTCCAAGGACAAGGGCATCGCCACCGTCGACGCCAAAGGCGTCGTGACCGGGGTCGCGGCCGGCACGGCGCGAATCAACGCCACCATCAACGGGATCACCAGCCCCGACCTGTCGATCACCGTCAGCGCGCCGGCAGGCGCGTGACGTTCCGGCCCGCGCGGTCTTCCTTCCTTTCGCCGCGCGGGCCCCTCCCATCAGAAAGGAAGAACCTGAAAGGAAACCATCATGAAGAAGCTCAGCCTCCACGCGGTACGCCAGAAGTTCAAGGAAACGCATCCGAACGTCTCCGAGACGATCGATTTCACCATCGACGACAAGCCGGACGCCAAGGTGTTCCACATCGAGCATCCCCTGTTCCAATCCAACAAGACCAAACGCGCCCTCGAGAAGGCTCGCGACGCGCAGAACGACCTCGACATGGCCCAAGCCCTGCTCGGCGACCAGTGGGACGACTTCGAACAGGCCGGCGGACAGGCCGGCGACGTGATGCTCATGCTCGCGAGCCTGCAGAACGAACTCACCGACACGCTGCCCGACGGAACCCCTACACGGCGCTAGAACTCCTCGAAGGCGACGGGCACCCGGAACTATTGGAGGCCGCATTGTGCGCGGCCTACGCTCCCCGTGACCCCATCGCCGAGTTCTGGCGCGGCGAAATCACCCTGCGCATGCTGCGCGTCCTCATCCAAGGCTTGCCGGCCGGCAACGTCTGGCAGACGGCATGCACCCACAACCCATGGACCGACCGCGAATACCTCCTGCACGACATCGGCGACGCGATACGCGACCTGACCCTCATGGTCGCCAACTCCAACCCCTACCGGAAAACACCGGTCGGCGAGGAGGCGATACGCCCCCGCATCCCCTACCCGGACGCCCCGCAGCCGACCATCGACGACGACGATGCGGAAAGCCGGGCGGCACGCGACGAACTCGACGCGCTGATCGGCTCGATGAGCGTCGGCAAATAACCCCAGAAAGAGAGCGTGCCCGATGGCCGGAACAGCCGCATTCATCGACGTGCTGCCGAACCTGAACGGTTTCGGCGGCAAACTCGTATCGGGCGCGCAATCCCAGGTCGCCAACGCCGGCACCCGGCTCGGCGACGCGATGGCGAAAAGCATGAACGCCGCCGCATCGAAAAACGGTACGGACGGCATCGTCGCCAACCTCGAAACGGCCGAAAAAAAAGCCAAGAACGCCGTCAAACAAGCCACCAAGGAAATCGGCCAGGCCCGCGACCAGCAGCGCGTAGCCGCGATGAACCTGCAGGCCGCCGAACGCAAACTCGACGAAACCGTCCTGAAGAACGGGCGCAACAGCTCGCAGGCCATCAAGGCGTCGGCCCAACTCGAATCCGCCCGATCCAAGGCCCGCACCGCGACCAGCCGCCTCTCCGACGCGGAAAACACGCTGCGCGAAGCGCAGAACGCCGCCAAGGAAACCACCACACAGCTCAAGGACGCGCAGGAAAAAGCCGCGTCCACGGAAACCAAACGCGTCGGCATATTGGAGCGACTGCGCAACGCCTACGGGGCGACCGCGGACGCAGGCGGCGAACTAGCCGGCAAATCCAAGCTCTCAGCCGGCGCCATAGGCATGATCGGCGGCGTTGCCTCCCAGATATCCGGACGTGTCATCGACGCTTTCAGCGGCATCGGAAGCCAGATCACGGAAGCCTCCGACGCAACCGACAAATTCAAGCAAACCCTGGGCTTCGCCGGAATCGGCGGCAAGGACATCGACAAGCTCACCAAGCAGACGCAGAAATACGCGGACCAGACAGTCTATGACCTTGCCGATATTCAGAACACTACAGCCCAGCTGGCCGCAAACGGCGTTCCCAACTACGAGAAACTGGCCGAAGCGGCGGGCAATCTGAACGCGGTCGCGGGAGGCAACGCCGAAACCTACAAGTCCGTGGCGATGATGCTCACCCAGACGGCCGGCGCGGGAAAACTGACCACGGAGAACTGGAACCAGCTCGCCGACGCCATCCCAGGCGCGTCCGGAAAACTCCAGGAAGCCATGAGAGCCAACGGCGCCTATACCGGAAACTTCCGCGACGCCCTGGCCGACGGGCAGATCACAGCCGATGAGTTCAACAAAGCCATCATGCAGCTCGGCACGCAGGACGTAGCCAAGCAGGCAGCCACCAGCACCAGTACCATCGAGGGCGCATGGGGCAACCTGCAAGCCAGCATCACCGGCGTGGGAACCCAACTGCTCAACACCGTCAAACCGCAGATCACCGGTGTCATGAGCGGCATCGGCGACGCCGTCACCAATGGTTTCGCGTGGCTGCAATCCAATGGTCCGGCACTCATACCGGTGATCGCTGGGATCGGCGCGGGATTCGCGACATGGGCCGCAGGAAGCATCATCGTCTCAGTCACGGGTTGGATCCAAGGCCTGTCCGCCGCGATAACCGCAGCGGGAGGAGCGGTCAAATTCCTCACCGCGGCGGTATCGGCAAATCCGCTGGGACTGATCATCACCGGCGTGGCTCTTGCCGTAACCGCGCTGACATGGTTCTTCACGCAGACCGAAACCGGGCGCCGAGCATGGTCGGCGTTCACCGGTTTCCTTGCCGGCGCGTGGAATATCGTATGGCCGGCGTTGCAGTCCGGCTTCCAGTGGGTGGTATCCGGCCTGCAAGCACTCGGCACGGCATTGTCCTGGCTGTGGACAAGCATCATCAGCCCGACACTCGGATTCATCAAAACAGCGTTCCAACTGGCGATGACGATACTGGGAACCGTGTTCTTCACTCCATTCCAGCTCGCGTTGAACCTGCTTGGCACCGTATTCAACTGGCTGTACACGAACGTTTTCCAACCGGTGTGGGCGGCGATCCAAAGTTCGTTCAACACCGCGTGGAACTGGATCAATCTGAACGTGATCACCCCGTTCAAAACGGCGTTGAATCTGCTCGGCACCGTATTCAATTGGTTGTACGCGAACATAGTGGTCCCTGTATGGAACGGCATCCAATCCGCAATAAGCGCAGTATGGAACTGGCTGAGCACGAACGTCATAGACCCCTTCAAAAGGGGCATAGACAATCTCGGCAAAGCCATGCAAGGCATGAAGGACATGGCGGTCAAGGCATGGGACTCCCTCAAGGACGCGGCCGCGAAACCCGTGCGCTGGATCGTGGACGTCGTCTATACGAACGGCATCCAAAAGGTGTGGAACGGCATCGCCAACGCGGTCGGCCTCGACCTCAAGCTACCGGACGCACAGTTCGCGGCCGGCGGCATCAACCCCGGCTACGCGCCCGGCCATGACAGCATCCTCGCGCTCACCTCGCCCGGCGAGGCGTGGATGGTCCCCGAATGGGTCAGGGCCGTGGGCGCGGGCAACATCCACCGGTGGAACCGCATGGCACGCAGTCAGGGCGCCGGGGCGGTACGCCGCGACATGGGCATGCAGGCCTACAAGGACGGCGGCATAGTCGGCAAGGCCAAGCAGGCCATTAGCGGCATCGCCGACGCGATCGGCTCGTTCGTCGCCGACCCCGGAGCGTTCATCACGTCCCGGATCCTCGACCCCGTACGCAGCATGGTCGCGAGCATCGGATCCGGCAGCTGGGGGCAACTGGTCGCACAACTGCCCGTCAAGGTCGCGTCCGGTCTGATCGATAAGGCCAAAAGCATGGTCGGGAAACTGTTCACGCCGGCCGACACCGCCCAGGGCGGGCCGGTCAGCTGGCAGGGCGGCGCCGGCGTCGAACAATGGCGACCGCTCGTCCTCAAAGCCCTGAACATGCTCGGACAGCCCGCCACATGGGCCGACACCGTGCTGCGACGCATGAACCAGGAGTCCGGCGGTAACCCCAACGCCGTCAACAACTGGGATTCCAACGCCGCGGCCGGCATCCCCTCACAGGGTCTCATGCAGACCATCCCGCCCACGTTCAACGCGTACGCGGGACCCTTCACAAGCAAGGGCATCCTCGACCCGATGGCCAACATCTACGCGGGCATCAACTATTCGATCCACCGCTACGGATCCATCGCCGGCATGAACCGGCCCGGAGGCTACTCGACCGGCGGCATCGTCCCCACCCGGACGGCCCTCTACGACAAAGGCGGATGGCTGCCGCAAGGCAGGACACTGGTCGAGAACCGGACCGGAGCGCCGGAACTGGTCCTCAACCCCGAACAGGCAAAAACGTACCGGCAGGACTCGCGCAACGTCGAATACAAGCCCACCTACATCATCCAGGGCCTGACCTGGGATGACGTGGAAGCGAAGATCACGGCGCGCAACCGCCATGACATGGCGCCGGACATCTAAGGAGGATCCATGGTACGGGTGACGATCGAAACCGACACGGATGTCATCGGCATCCAGTCGCCCATGCTCGACACCCGCTACCACGGGTGGTGGCTCAAATCGATCAAAGGATGGGACAGCCCGCCGGCCGCCGACTACAAGCCACAGCGACGCCCCACGGCGGACGGCTCCTACATGCCGACAGCCGGCCAACTGACCACCGAGGGACGCACCCTGGAACTCGCGTGCTGGACCGTATGCGAGTCCAGCATTGCGCAATCCAATGCATGCGACCGCATCGCCGATCTGATCGGCCGGATCCTGACCATACGCGTCACGGATTCGGCCGGCACCCGGCAAACCAGCGGATGGATCACGGACGACCCCAACGGCACCCGCTGGCGACACGAGGAAAACCTGAACTTCACACTCGTGATCTACTGTCCGGACCCATTGAAATACGGGCCCCCGATCGAATACCCGGCCAGTACGGGAATGATCACCGTCCGCAACCACGGCACCCAACCCGTCTACCCGATCCTGCACGTCACCGGAACACCGAAAACAGTCTCCCTGACCTATGACGGACACCGGATCACATGGACACTCCCCAATACCGGCCCCGTGGACGCCAAACTCGACCTCGCCACCATGATCCCCGACACGGGAACCATAACCATGGACGACACATTCCAGGTCCCGCCAGGAACGCACCTGATCCGCAGCACCACCACCGGCAACGCGAACACGTCCCTGATCATCCGCAACGCATGGAGATGACACGCATGGACCCCATCATCCTCAAGGCATACAACGGCCTAACCGGAACCTACCTCGGCCGCCTGCCCTACACGACGCTCTCCGGCCAGGACTCCATCAGCGACGAAGGATCGATGAACGCCGCCATCCCCGACTGCAAGCAGTTGCGTCTGATCCCCGACTTGGACCCGTACCTGCATGACTGGGGCACGATCTACGCGGCGCACATGGGCGCTCGCATCCTGCACGCCGGCTACCTGACATCCCATAGCCTCAACGACACAAGGGACGAGCTGACCCTGACGATCGGCGGCGGGTTCACGATCCTCAACAAACGCAAGGTCCTCAACGTCAAGCTGCGCGACTCGTGGAAGGACGGGTACGTGCTCATCGACGAAGACCATCCACCGGGGGAGTGGGTCCTGAACGCGAAAGGCTCCTACAGCGACCTGATCCGCAGCCTCCTCATGGAAACCATGAAATGGGGGCCGCTGCCGTACGACCTGCCCGACATCGAAGGAGGCGCCACGCATGAACGTACGTGGAACGGCTGGGAATTCCCAAGCGTGTGGGATGAGATCAGCGATATCGCCGATCTGGAGGACGGGCCGGAAATCCGCCTCGACCCCCGCGCCGACTACAACAACCGCATCCGTTTCCGACTGCGCGTCGGCACCCCTGAACTCATCGACCGGACATGGCGGTGGAACCGGCTCGCACCCGGACAGCGGATCATGCTCGCCGGCACGGACTGCGACGGCGGCAGCCTGACCTGCCAGCACTACATGATCGGCGGCAAAACCGACGACAAGACCCTCGTCGCCAAAGCCGACGGCACGGCCCTGCTCGACAACGGCTGGCCGCTCCTGCAGACCGCGGACTCCTCCCATTCGACGATCAGCCAACTGCCGACACTGCAAAGCCACGCCAGAGCCGCCATCGCGACAGGCGACGCGGACCAGTCCACCCACGGTCTGCAGGCCGGCCTTGAACACGACGTGCACGTCGGCGACCACATCATCCTGCGCGTCACCCACGAAAAACCATCCGCACAGGAACGCGACCTGCTGCTCGACCCGACCATCGAACTCAAAACCACCGACGTCAAATGGAACGCAAGCAGCGAATGGCAAACCATCCAGACCAGACCAACGGAGGAATAGGCATGCCACGCAAATACCATCCAGGCACGATCGATAACGCGCAGGTCATCCGCCGCATCAACCAGCGCACGGCCCGCCGTCTCAGCAACGCGCTCACCTCCGAAGGCACCCGCCCGTTCCAGTCGGTGGAGAAGCTGACCCAGCAGCAGGCTGATCTGCAGGCGTTGGTTGGTTCGGCGCTCAGAGTGGTTGCGGATGAGTCCGCGGTGGAGGGGTTCGGGCCGCCGACAGCGGAGTGGACCGCGTTGTGCACGGTGCGGGTGATGGTGCCGTCTGGCCGGTCGGCGAGCGCGGTGCAGGCCACCGGCAGCATAACCATGACCGCCAGGGATACGAGCGTGGAGACGGGCTGCGTATTGCGCCTGCTGGCCAACGGCCGGCAGGTGGCGTCGGGGGCGATGTCGCGCGAGAGCGCGGAATCCGACCAGTGGGACGGCCTCGTATCCGGGGTGATCAATTTGAACAATCTCAAGCCGGGAGACGTGATCCCCGTCGTATTGCAGTATCGGGACGCGACCCCCGCGGACTGGCCGAAACAGGAATCGAACACGGCGGATCTGACGGTGCAGGCCGCGTTCCCCGTCATCTCAACGACCCGTGAGGGAGGTGCGTGATGCCGATTGTCGGACGGTGTGTGAAGCACAGGGATGTGCGGTTCATCCGGGGTGATTCAGTCCGGTTTGGTTTCCATTGGTCGCGGAGGAATCTGGCGACCGGCGCGAGGAGCGTGGTGGACGCGGCCGAGTATACGGGCGACGCGGACACGCCGGGCGGCCCCCGGTATTCGTGCGTGCTGGAATTGCGTTCCCCGGACGGCAGCGAATTGTGGCTGTCGCGCCGATGCGACCAGTTGACGGTGGACGGGTACGTGACCTGTCTGCTGCTCGCGAGCCTGTTCACGGGCGCGGAATGGCTGTCGCGCGCTTCGGGCCAGTATTTGTTCCGCGTGACCGACGCGGCCGACGGGAGCGTGGGCACGATGTGCTGGGGTTATTTCGCATTGACCGATTGATTGTTATTGATTGTTAAGGAGGGGTTGATCATGGTGGATCAGATCGTGGAGGTGCCGGAGCTGATCTGGCCGGGCGCGACCGGGGACATCACCCCGGAGGCGCGCGCCGCGCTAGCGGAGATGCGCGACCTGCATGGGGCAACCAAGGCGTTCCAGGACAAGGCCATGTCGGAATTGGTTGGCGACCCCGGGTCGTTGACGCGCGGCATGCTGGGCAGTGTCATGGCGGTGCTCGTGGGCTCCTCGACCGGCATCACCCCGGTCGAGGCGTTGGGCTGCGTGGCCGGCGACCCCGGCGTGGACAACGGGGCGTTGCTCAACGCATGGACCCGGGAGCATCCCAACGGGAGCATACTGTTCTCCAAGGGCGTCTACTGGTTCCAGACGCCGATCAGCCTGTACCGGCCGAACCTGGTGATGATGGTCGGCGGGTCGAGCCTCGACCTGAACTCCACGGACATCGTGGACACGGCCGTCACCGTCAACGGCCCCGGCCATGACCCCGTGTCCGGGGTCACCCTGTTCGGGTTCACGCTCAACTGCCACAGGCAGGCGTCGACGGGCCTGTTCGTCGACGGCGTGCGCCAAGGGAACCTCGACGTGTGGGTGTACGAGGCGTTGAAGCTCGGCATCTGGACACGCAACGGGTCCGGCAACCGTGGGTTCCTGTACACGCAGGGCACCACCGAGCAGTTCTGCGACCTGGGCATCAGGATCCAGACCACCGACGACATCTGGGAATGCCTGACCCCGGTCAACAACATGGTCGGCGTGGAGTTCTGGGGCGGGGGCAGCACGATCGGCACGATCCACCCCTGGCGGTCCAGCAACAAACAGAACCTGCCGCTGGTGGGCATCCGCAACCATTCCAGCAAGATCAGCGTCAACACCCTGGTCAACGACGCGATCCCGCGCATGTTCGAACTGACCGACGACTATTCGTCGATCCTCGTGGACACGTACATCCAGTACGACACGCCCGCCGGCGTGTCCAGCATCTTCCACATCCCCAAGGGCGTCACGCAGGCCAACGTGGTCGTCATCTCCAAGGTGAGGCTCGACTCCGACGCACCATTCATCACCAGCGAGGCTGCCGACGTCCCCCCGATGCTGCCCGCGGTCCTGTCCCTGGGCCACGAATACAACGGCAAAGCATGGCGCGACCCGTTCGACCTGGACGCCAACCCGTACATGCCGTGCGGCACGTACATCGTGTCCGCCGACTCCAAGGCGTCCAGCATATTCACCCAGGCCAAGACAGGAAGCCCTTGGTACGGGGGCATGCTCGAAATCCACCCACGGTTCGTCGGCCCCGACATGCGTCCCTACCAATTGTGGACGTTCCGGTCCGCCGCATGGATGGCCGTCACCAGCATCGACGGGAAACTCAACGCGGGCACGCAATGGAGGATCGTCAAATACGCCGCCATGTGACCCGGAAGGACACCCGCCATGCCACCCATCCTCCAGCAACTGGTCGACTGGCTCGTCCCCGCCCTGTGCGGCGGGGCCCTCACCCTGTGCGGCGCGTGGGCCACTGTCGGCCGGGCCCTCGTTCAGGGCGTGCGCGAGCTGCTCCTGTGCAAGCTCGAGGATCTGCGCGCGGAGATGGTCAACGCCGACGGGATCGCCGACGAGGACATCAAGGGCCGGTCCCAACGCCTCTACGACATCTACCACGCCATGGGCGGCAACGGGCACGGGACCGCGCTCAACGACGACATCCAACGAGCCCCCATTCGCAAGGCCGACAAATGATGCCACTACTGATACCACTACTGATACCACTCGCATGGACGATAGGACTGATCCTCGTCATCCTGTTCACGCACGGCGCGGACCCGCGCCGATAGTTTTGGCCCCGCGAACCCCGCGGGGCCAAGTCATATCCAAACCCCTTTCGAGAGGAGACAAATGATCCACCACAACAAAAACAAGCCGCCCGCCCGGCGGCTGACCGTCCTGCTCGCCATGCTGCTCGCCATGCTCACGGCCGTGTCCATGAGCACGCCGGCGATGGCAGACACGGGCGTGGACAACAGCAACTGGCAGGGCTGCGTGTCCGGCCAATCCATCGCCCTGGCCGGGGGTCGGTTCGGCATCAGCAAGGCGACCGAGGGCATCGGCTACACGGACCCGTCCGCGGACTGCTCGATCCAGAGCGCGATCAACGCGGGCCTGTACACGGGCTCCTACCATTTCGCGCGTCCCGAGACCGGCAACACCGCCACCGGCGAGGCCGACTGGTACATCAGCCAGACCCGGGGGTACATCGGCCAGCACGTCATGCCCATCCTCGATTTCGAGCCGCCCGCGAACACGCTGGGACAGTGGATGGTCGACTGGGCGTACCAGTGGCTCCAGCGCGTCGAGACCGCGTACGGCGTCAAACCGATGATCTACCTCAACTACAACACCCTGTGGTCGCTGGACTGGTCGCTGGTCGCGAACGCGGGCTACGGCCTGTGGATCGCCTACCCCGCTTATGACGGCGCGGGCCTGTTCGAGGCCGGCGCACCCCCGTACGACGTGAGCCCGTGGCCGTTCGCGGCGATGTGGCAATACTCGTGGACCGCCACCGGCCCCAGCCCCGACGCCAACGTGTTCTACGGCGACGCGGACACGTGGGCCGCGTACGCCGGAGGTCACCCCGCAACCCCGGACGGCACCGCCACGACGCCCACGCCCAGCCCGTCGCCCGCGCCCGAACAGCAGCCGTCCCCCGGACGGCCGTTCCAGGCGGTCATCGAACCGGGCGACACCATGAGCCAGGTCGCGGCCCAGTTCGGCCTCTGGCCCGTGGACGCGTGGAGCGTGCCCTCGGGTGACCCGAACCGGATCTGGCCCGGCGACGTCGTCACCTACCACGGCGACGCCACCGCACAACAGGCGCAGACACCCGCCACGCCCGCTGTTCATGCGCTGGTCGTCGAGGCGGGCGACACCCTGTGGTCGATCAGCCAACAGTTCAACATCCCCATGAGTTCCCTGTACGGGTACTCGAGCGGCGACCCCAACCTGATCTACCCCGGCGAGACCCTCTACTACTAATCCCAGTCCCACGCCCCTCGAGGGCGTGGGACCACTCATTAGGAGACAGACAATGTCCGAAACCAATCCCGACAACCCCACGCCAAACGTCAACGCCTCCACGGGCAGTCCGGCAGCCGACGTGGACCTCACGCCGCCCGCATGGCTCATCCCCAACCGGCTCTACGACGTACTCAAATGGCTCGCCATGCTCGTGTTCCCCGCCCTCGCGGTGTTCGCCCGCACGATAGGCCCCGCATGGGGCCTGCCCTACATGGACGCGATCGCTACCACGCTCGCCGCACTCGGCGTACTATGCGGCGCGATCATCGGCGCCAGCGCCATCAAGGCGCATCTGGCAGCGTAAGCTCGCATATCGAAGGCCCTGTGCCAACCGCTTCAATGCGGATGGCACAGGGCCTTTTCGTCGTTCACCGACCTCTCGACTGGATCGCATTGTTCATGGGATAGAGTGGACCATAATCAGAGCATGGAATACAATGGAATGCACCCAAAAACATAGAGTGCACTTTGAGTGGAATCTCACTGCTGACATGCCGAAAAGCGTTACGCGGCAAGCGTTGCGACGTATCGCGCTATAGTATGAAGCTATGTTGCGTGAATATAGTGTGGCCGCGATCCGCCCCACCACCGAGAAAGACACCATTTACTCGCTGCTCGTCGACCGCGTCAGCCGGGATCCGGACGATCTGATCGCGCAGTGGCAGGACGACGAGACGCGCCAGTGGCACGACGTGACGGCCGGCCAGATGCAGGAGCGCGTGCGCGAGATAGCGAAGGGGCTGATCGGCCTGGGCGTCAAGGCCGGCAGCATGGTGGTGATCTACGCCGCGACCTGTTACGAATGGGGCGTCGTGGACTTCGCCTGCGCCGCCATCGGCGCGGTCAGCGTGCCGATCTACGAGACCGACTCGGCCAAGCAGGCGGCCAGCATCGTCGACGACGTCGACCCGGTGATCGCGTTCGCGGGGGACTCCTCGCACGCCCAGACCCTCGACCGGATCCGCGACGGGCGCGACGGGCTCAAGTACGTGTTCAACTTCAAGGCCTCGGGCCTGGACGCGGTGGCCGACTTCGTCGAGGCCGTCTCCGACGAGGAGCTCGACCGCACCATCGCGCGCGTGAAGGCCGACGACATGGCCACGATCGTCTACACGTCCGGCTCCACCGGCAAGCCCAAGGGCGCGATGCTCTCGCACCGCAACTTCACCCATACCGTGCTCAACGGTTACGAGGTCCTCAACGACATGCTCTACCAGCCGAGCCGCCTGCTGCTGTTCCTGCCGCTGGCCCACTGCTTCGCGCGCTACATCCAGTACGTGGCGATCGGCTCGCACGGCGTGGTCGGCTACATCCCCAGCGCCAAGCACCTGCTCGCCGACCTGCGCGGCTTCAAGCCGACCTACCTGCTCGGCGTGCCCCGCGTGTTCGAAAAGGTGTACAACGCCGCCTCGCAGAAGGCCGGCGCCGGCATCCAGGGCCGCGTCTTCGCCAAGGCCGTCGACCATTTCGTGCAGTGGTCGAAGGACGAGCAGGACGGCAAGGGCCATACGCTGGTCGCGCGCCTCGAGCACGCCTTCTACATGAAGACGGTCGGATCGTCCATCCGCTCCGCGCTCGGGCCGAACCTCAAGTACCTCGCGTGCGGCGGCGCTCCGCTCAACGTCGATCTGGCCCACTTCTTCAACGGATTCGACGGCATCACCTTCATCCAGGGGTACGGCATGACCGAAACCGCGGCGCCGTGCATGGTCAATTTCCAGGACTCCAACCGCGTCGGTTCGGTCGGCCACCCCGGCTGCGCCGAAGTGAAGCTGGCCGACGACGACGAGCTGCTGATCCGCGGGGCCAGCGTGTTCCTCGGCTACTACAAGCAGCCCGAACTGACTGCCGAGGTGCTCGAGCCCGACGGATGGCTGCACACCGGCGACCTGGCCCGGATCGACGACGACGGGTTCATCTACATCACCGGGCGCAAGAAGGACATCATCATCACCGCCGGCGGCAAGAACATCAGCCCGGCCCCGATGGAGGATACGATTGGCACCTGCCCGATCGTGTCGCACGCGGTGGTCGTCGGCGACGGCAAGCCGTTCATCTCGGCGCTGATCGAGCTCGACCCGGAGATGGTCCGCTCGTGGCTGTCGGAGCAGGGGCTCGACCCGGATATGCCGATGGCCGAGGTGGCCCAGTCCGACGCGGTGCGCGCCTTCGTGCAGCAGTACGTCGACCAGGCCAACAGCAGCGTGTCGCGCGCCGAATCGGTGCGCAAGTTCGTCATCCTCGACGAGGAGTTCAGCCAGGACAAGGGCACGCTGACCGCCAGCATGAAAGTCGTGCGCCCGAAGGTGCTCGAGCGCTACGCCGACGTCATCGACAACGTGATCTACACGCCCAAGAAGGCGGCGCGCCCGGTGCCCCGGACCGTGCAGCTGCTCGACCGCACGACCGAGACCGTGCGCCAGGCGTCCGAGAGCGTGACGCCGAAGGTTCGCCAGGCATTTGATACCATGCAGGACAGGATCAAGCGCCAGCAGCCTGACGCGTCCGATACGGCCTCCTCGGCCGCGAACGCCGAGAACGCCGGCAATACCGACAACACCGAGGAACGTGACGGTGCGGCCGCGGCCGCGCGCACCGGCACCGACGACAATGAGGAGAAATAACGTTGGCCATCCGTGAAATCCGGGTCGTTCCCGACCCCGTGCTGCGCACCCCCTGCGACGAGATCAAGGCCATCACTCCGGCCGTGCGCCGTCTCGTCGACGATCTGCTGGAAACCGTCGACGACCCGGGGCGCGCCGGGCTGTCCGCCAACCAGATCGGCGTGAGCCTGCGCGCGTTCTCCTACAACATCGAGGGCAGGATCGGCTATGTGCTCAATCCGGTGATCGAGGAGAAGCGCGGCGAGCAGTACGGCGACGAGGGGTGCCTGTCCGTGCCCGGCCTGTGGTACAAGACGCGCCGCGCCGACTATGCGCGCGTGCGCGGCATCGACCTGGACGGCAACGAGGTGGTGCTCGAGGGCAGTGGGCTGATGGGCCGCATGCTGCAGCACGAGT
>OKCX01000223.1_pt1 | contig 17319 bp, 15 predicted proteins | sample 1614161 | NCBI WGS metagenome assembly OKCX01 (sample SAMN04436910, study PRJEB24849) | human gut metagenome | biome: human gut; feature: NICU; material: stool | host: Homo sapiens | place: USA: Saint Louis, MO | collected 2012-05-24 | reverse complement strand
GCCAGGTTCTGGGTTATCTCCAGGTTGCGGCGAGTAGCGGCATCCATAATGATGCATGAAGCGACTCATCACTTCCCGGAAGATTACATCACCGATCGCTCACAGCGTTTTATGGCGTCTGAAATCATCCGCGAAAAACTGATGCGTTTCCTCGGCGCTGAACTGCCGTACTCCGTGACCGTGGAGATCGAACGTTTCGTCTCTAACGAACGCGGTGGTTATGACATCAACGGTTTGATTCTCGTTGAGCGTGAAGGGCAGAAGAAGATGGTCATTGGCAACAAAGGGGCCAAGATCAAAACCATCGGGATTGAAGCGCGTAAAGACATGCAGGAAATGTTCGAAGCGCCTGTTCACCTTGAACTGTGGGTAAAAGTGAAATCCGGTTGGGCCGACGACGAACGCGCACTGCGCAGTCTCGGTTACGTTGACGATCTTTAAGAGTAACTCCGATGGAAGGCTGGCAGCGCGCATTTGTCCTGCATAGTCGCCCGTGGAGCGAAACCAGCCTGATGCTGGACGTCTTCACGGAGGAATCGGGGCGCGTGCGTCTGGTTGCCAAAGGCGCACGCTCTAAACGCTCTACCCTGAAAGGTGCATTACAGCCTTTCACCCCTCTCTTGCTACGTTTTGGCGGGCGTGGCGAAGTCAAAACGCTGCGCAGTGCTGAAGCCGTCTCGCTGGCGCTGCCATTAAGCGGTATCACGCTTTACAGCGGTCTGTACATCAACGAACTTCTCTCCCGCGTACTGGAATACGAGACGCGCTTCTCTGAACTTTTTTTCGATTACTTGCACTGCATTCAGTCTCTTGCAGGGGTCACTGGTACGCCAGAACCCGCGCTGCGCCGCTTTGAACTGGCACTGCTCGGGCATCTGGGTTATGGCGTCAATTTTACCCATTGTGCGGGTAGCGGCGAGCCGGTAGATGACACCATGACGTATCGTTATCGCGAAGAAAAAGGGTTTATCGCAAGCGTCGTTATCGACAATAAAACGTTCACCGGAAGGCAGTTAAAAGCGTTAAACGCACGGGAATTTCCTGACGCAGACACACTGCGCGCCGCGAAACGCTTTACCCGCATGGCGCTTAAGCCGTATCTTGGCGGTAAACCTTTAAAGAGCAGGGAACTGTTCCGGCAGTTTATGCCTAAGCGAACGGTGAAAACACATTATGAATGATGAGGATTGTCATGGCTGAATTACTGTTAGGCGTCAACATTGACCATATCGCTACGCTGCGCAACGCGCGCGGTACCGCTTACCCGGATCCGGTGCAGGCCGCGTTTATTGCCGAGCAGGCGGGAGCGGACGGCATTACCGTGCATTTACGTGAAGATCGCCGTCACATTACTGACCGCGACGTGCGCATCCTGCGTCAGACGCTGGATACCCGCATGAATCTGGAGATGGCGGTGACCGAAGAGATGCTGGCGATCGCCGTTGAGACGAAGCCACATTTTTGCTGCCTGGTACCGGAAAAGCGTCAGGAAGTAACAACCGAAGGCGGCCTGGATGTCGCAGGGCAGCGTGACAAAATGCGCGATGCCTGCAAACGTCTGGCAGATGCCGGGATTCAGGTTTCTCTGTTTATTGACGCCGATGAAGAGCAGATCAAAGCTGCGGCAGAGGTTGGCGCACCGTTTATCGAGATCCACACCGGTTGCTATGCTGATGCCAAAACTGACGCCGAACAGGCGCAAGAGCTGGCGCGTATCGCCAAAGCCGCGACCTTTGCCGCAAGCCTCGGTCTGAAAGTTAACGCCGGACACGGTCTGACCTATCACAACGTGAAAGCCATTGCCGCCATCCCTGAGATGCATGAACTGAATATCGGTCATGCCATTATTGGTCGTGCAGTGATGACCGGACTGAAAGATGCGGTGGCAGAAATGAAGCGTCTGATGCTGGAAGCGCGTGGCTAATGGCAATATTAGGTTTAGGCACGGATATTGTGGAGATCGCTCGCATCGAAGCGGTGATCGCCCGATCCGGTGATCGCCTGGCACGCCGCGTATTAAGCGATAACGAATGGGCTATCTGGAAAACGCACCACCAGCCGGTGCGTTTTCTGGCGAAGCGTTTTGCTGTGAAAGAAGCCGCAGCAAAAGCGTTTGGCACCGGGATCCGCAATGGTCTGGCGTTTAATCAATTTGAAGTATTCAATGATGAGCTCGGCAAACCACGGCTACGGCTATGGGGCGAGGCATTAAAACTGGCGGAAAAGCTGGGCGTTGCAAATATGCATGTAACGCTGGCAGATGAGCGGCACTATGCTTGTGCCACGGTAATTATTGAAAGTTAAAAATAATACCGTTCTCTTTAAAAAGTAAAACCCCCGAACTGGTAAGGAACGGGGGTTTTACTTTTTAACTTTAATTTTGTGCAGCATGCACCCTCAACAACAGCGATTATGGATCAGTGTACTTATCTTTTACAAGCAACTTGCAATCTTTAGCATAAAAACTCGAGCCTTTACGAAGAAAGCAATATTGATGGAAAGATTAACGTGACCGCCAATTCGTAAGTACATTAAAATTGGCTTCGTTATTGAAGATTTTGCTGTGCTTTACACCATGCCACAGAATTCCCCCATTGAAACGAGTGGTGTCGTCAAAGCTCTGGTGTGGAGTGCAGCATGCACCCTCAATAACTCGCACGTTCAGTTTTGGGGAGATGTAAGGGCTAATCTGAATGGCTGCATTCCTTGTTTAAGGAAAAACGAATGACTGATTGCCGATACCTGATTAAACGGGTCATCAAAATCATCATTGCTGTTTTACAGCTGATCCTTCTGTTCTTATAACACAAGGAAACGTACTTAAGGTGCGTCCGGTGAACCAGTCGGACGCACCTTTAATAACTATAAATAAGTGTCTGGGCAGATACTATATAAATTAACTTAGTGAATGATTATGCTAATGTCATCAATTAAATAAATATAATGGCGTTAAGGCTTCCCAGTAATATAATTAATACTCTACTTCCAGAGTAGAATATTAAATTTTATCCGCGTGGTGCATCAGCACAAATTTATCCCACAACTGTTCTTCTGTCTCGACATGCGCCGGATCTTTCACAATAGTATTGGGGATCGGGCACACCTTCTGGCAGGTTGGTGTCTCGTAGTGCCCTACGCATTCGGTACACTTATCGCTGTTAATCTCGTAGATATGATCTCCCATTGAAATCGCCTCATTCGGGCATTCGGGTTCACACATATCACAATTGATGCATTTTTTAGTGATTAACAACGCCATAAGGAAACTCTCAAAACAACACAAAGCGGGCGGGCATTATACGCGCATTCTTTACTCAGACCAGTTTTTTCACCAGCGCTTCACTATGACGAATACGTTCTGGTGCCAGTTCCAGATCCTGCTGAATCAGCGCAATGAACAGCAAATCCGTTAACATTCCCTGAGCGTGACAAGCAGAGATTGAAGCACTGTTTGTCGCTTGTTCTTCGGCAATGGTATACAGGCAATGAGAAGCACGCTGTTGCAGGGCATTCGGAGTAAAGCCGGTAATCGCCAGCACTTTTCCGCCCACTCGCAGCATCTCATCTGCCGCCAGGTTTAACTCGCGTCGTACACCGGTGTAGGAAATGGCTAATAACAGATCGTCAGGGGACGACGCCTGTACTGTTGCGAGTAGCGCATGCATATCGCGCACTGCGGCAGCATTGAAGCCAATCTTCATCAGCTTCCAGGCAAAGTTTTGCGCCACCAGACCCGAAGCGCCAATACCGGTCAGAATTATCCGCCGCGCAGAGCGCAACATTGTTACGCATTCATGCAGTTTCTCTTCACTATTAACGTTTAGCGTTGCGTACATAGCGGCAGTATTTTCTTTAATCAGTTTTTCGCCGACCAGCCGTAACGGATCATCACCGCGGATTTGGTTATGAATGGGCACGGAGGGTGATTCCGGCTGGCTTGCCAGCGCTTCACTCAACGCCAACTTAAGCGCCGGAAAACCTTTATAGCCGAGTTTTTGCGCGAACTTCACGACGCTGGACTGACTGACTCCGGCTTCGTTGGCCAGTTGCTGAGAGCTTAAATGGCGCGCCGTATCAGGTTGTAGCAGCAGATAATCCGCCAGTTTTTTATCACTCTGGGCAAGCCCCTGGTAACGCTGACGGATACGAAGTAAGCCGTTCATATCTTTCCTCGCGATGAAATAGTGGCGACAACAGGCAATATGAGACACACGCGAGTGAATTTTATATTCCATTGCCGCTAATTGCCATGAATTAAAAATTCCAGTTAGCCATGATGCGGTCGATTGTTGCCGGAAAAGTGATGATCTATCTGTTAGGCTATGTAGTAGCGAAAATTAATCAGGATGTTTCAGTCCAGAGGAGTATGGTTTGGCAACTCACGAGCGTCGTGTGGTGTTTTTTGACTTAGATGGAACATTGCATCAGCAGGATATGTTCGGCAGTTTTCTGCGCTATTTACTACGTCGCCAACCGCTGAATGCGTTACTTGTCCTGCCGTTGTTACCGATTATAGCCATTGCGTTATTGATAAAAGGTCGTGCGGCACGCTGGCCGATGAGTCTGCTTCTGTGGGGGTGCACTTTTGGTCACAGCGAAGCACGTTTACAGACGTTGCAGGCCGATTTCGTGCGCTGGTTTCGCGACAATGTTACCGCCTTTCCGCTGGTTCAGGAGCGATTAACCACCTACCTGTTAAGTTCCGATGCTGATATCTGGTTGATTACCGGCTCTCCGCAGCCGCTGGTTGAAGCGGTTTATTTCGATACGCCCTGGCTGCCGCGGGTTAATCTTATCGCCAGCCAAATTCAGCGTGGCTATGGTGGTTGGGTATTGACGATGCGTTGTCTGGGACATGAAAAGGTCGCACAACTGGAGCGCAAAATCGGCACTCCGCTGCGGCTGTACAGTGGCTATAGCGACAGTAATCAGGACAATCCGCTGCTTTATTTCTGTCAGCATCGTTGGCGAGTAACCCCGCGCGGTGAACTCCAGCAACTGGAATAGAGTAAAGCATAGCGTCCGTGTATAATGCGCCGCGCTTTTATAACCGGAGTTTTCTTTTTGTCTGAAGTCGAATTTAGCCACGAATACTGGATGCGTCACGCGCTGACGCTGGCGAAACGTGCCTGGGATGAGCGGGAAGTGCCGGTCGGCGCGGTATTAGTGCATAACAATCGGGTAATCGGCGAAGGCTGGAACCGCCCTGCGGCAGGGTGGTCTGGTGATGCAAAATTATCGTCTGATCGACGCCACGTTGTATGTCACGCTTGAACCATGTGTAATGTGTGCCGGAGCGATGATCCACAGTCGCATTGGTCGCGTGGTCTTTGGTGCGCGTGACGCGAAAACTGGCGCTGCGGGATCTTTAATGGATGTGCTGCATCATCCGGGTATGAATCACCGAGTGGAAATTACGGAAGGAATACTGGCGGATGAGTGCGCGGCGTTGCTCAGTGACTTCTTTCGCATGCGCCGCCAGGAAATTAAAGCGCAGAAAAAAGCGCAATCCTCGACGGATTAATTTTGTTTCTCTTCACTCCCTTTCCTGGAAAACAGCAGAGAGGGAGAATGGGTCAAATAGTTTGATGACGACTGGGAAAGAAACGAGAGAAAAGGAAATTTCTCTTTGCCCAACTCCGTAGGCGATACCGCCGGATAATCCTGCGCCAGTTGCATCGCCGCTTCTGTAGCCTGCTTCTCTTTCTCTTGCAGATAACCCACCAGGCTAATCTGATACTTACGAATATTTTCGACATAAGCGTAGGCTTCATGTCCACGAGCGTAGCCGTAAGTCAGCTTGCTGTAATAGGGTTTCTGGCTAAGTAAAGGCAGACGCTGTTTTACGTCAGCCCAACTGTCAGGATTCCCTTTGGTTTTTGCCGTCAGGGCGCGGGCATCCAGCATATGCGCATAGCCCATATTGTACGCAGCGAGGGCAAACCAGATCCGCTCGTTCTCCGGCACACTTTCCGGCACTTTACTCATCATATCCTGCAAATAACGCACGCCACCGCTGATGCTCTGTTCGGCATCGGTACGATCCGTAATGCCGAGGCTTTGCGCGGTATTTTTGGTTAACATCATCATGCCGCGCACACCCGTCGGTGAAGTGGCCTGTGCATCCCAGTGCGATTCCTGATAAGCAATAGCGGCCAGCAAACGCCAGTCAATTTCTTCGGCGTATTTCTCAAACAGGGGCTTTAACTGCGGCAGTACCGCATCGACGGCGCGTAAAAATGTGCGCGTATCGACGTAATCAAAATCATCGCCATGCCCCAGGTATTTCTCTTCAATGCGTGCCAGCGTACCGTCTTCATTCATTTCGTTGAAGAAGTCGAGCAGGGCGGCGGAAAGGGTATTATCGCCATCTAACGGGCTAAACCAAGTCACCGGTTGTTCATCGGTGATATCGAGCGCTACGGCGAGCTCCGGGTGAACGCGCTGAAACAGGCTGATGGCGACAGAATCAGCAATGGTGTAATCGAGTTTTCCTTCGATGACATCTTCCATTAATTCCGCAGAGCCTTTTTTGTCGTCTACCTTCCAGCTTAATTCCGGGAATTTTGTTTCTTTCAGGGTCTGGAGATCGTTAACCACCACATGACCCGGTGCAACGGTGAGTTGCTCCGCCGTCAGGTTGCCCAGCGTACGTGGGCGATACTGACCCACTTTATAAACCAGTTGTTGTGACACGGAATAATAGGTAGGGCCAGGCTGATAATTTTTTACCCGCTCACTGTTATAGACAAGTCCTGCCGCCAGCAGGTCGGCGTTACCATTATCAAGGTCGTCAAACAGCTGGCTGATATTCTGCCGCACGGTCACTTTCAGTTTTACGCCGAGGTAATCGGCAAACTGTTTCGCCAGTTCGTAATCCAGGCCAAAAGGTTTCCCGTTGATTTCGTTATAAGTCAGGGGAGTATGAATGGTGCTCACACGCAACTCTCCCCGCGCTTGAATGGCGGCGATACGGTTGTCGGCTTTACCAAACCAGGGAATGGATGGCCAGAGAGCGACCGCGAGCAGCAGTGCCAGAATGCCGATGAACAGATAATTAATCTTTAATTTTTTCAATTAGTTAATTCTCTGTGTCGTGCGCGTCCCAGCTTGAAAAAACGTAATAATAGTGAAAGGTTTACTCATAAATGAGCGGCATTTTGCGTAAACCTGCGCCAGATGGCAACTTATTACAGCCATTGGCGGCACGCGTTGCTAATTCACGATGGTGATTTTATTTCCACGCAAACGGTTTCGTCAGCGCATCAGATTCTTTATAATGACGCCCGTTTCCCCCCCTTGGGTACACCGAAAGCTTAGAAGACGAGAGACTTATGATGGAAATTCTGCGTGGTTCGCCTGCACTGTCGGCATTCCGAATCAACAAACTGCTGGCACGTTTTCAGGCTGCCAGGCTCCCGGTTCACAATATTTACGCCGAGTATGTCCATTTTGCTGACCTCAATGCGCCGTTAAACGATGATGAGCACGCACAACTTGAACGCCTGCTGAAATATGGCCCGGCACTCGCCAGCCACGCCCCGCAAGGCAAACTCCTGCTGGTGACCCCGCGTCCTGGCACCATCTCTCCCTGGTCTTCGAAAGCGACCGATATTGCCCATAACTGCGGGCTACAACAGGTAAACCGCCTTGAGCGCGGCGTTGCTTACTATATAGAAGCCGGTACGCTGACCAATGAACAATGGCAGCAGGTTACCGCTGAACTGCACGACCGCATGATGGAAACGGTCTTTTTTGCTTTAGATGATGCAGAGCAGTTGTTTGCCCACCATCAACCGACTCCGGTTACCAGCGTTGATTTGCTGGGGCAGGGCCGTCAGGCGCTGATCGACGCTAACCTGCGTCTTGGCTTGGCTCTGGCGGAAGATGAAATTGACTATCTGCAGGATGCTTTCACAAAGCTTGGTCGTAACCCGAACGACATCGAACTGTATATGTTTGCCCAGGCGAACTCCGAGCACTGCCGCCACAAAATTTTTAACGCCGACTGGGTTATCGATGGTGAACAGCAGCCGAAATCGCTGTTCAAGATGATCAAAAATACTTTCGAAACCACGCCAGATCACGTTCTCTCTGCTTATAAAGATAACGCCGCCGTAATGGAAGGTTCTGAAGTGGGCCGCTACTTTGCTGACCACGAAACGGGCCGCTACGATTTCCATCAGGAACCGGCGCATATTCTGATGAAAGTCGAAACTCACAACCACCCGACGGCGATTTCTCCGTGGCCGGGCGCGGCGACCGGTTCCGGCGGTGAAATCCGCGATGAAGGTGCCACCGGGCGCGGCGCAAAGCCGAAAGCGGGTCTGGTTGGTTTCTCCGTTTCCAACCTGCGAATTCCTGGCTTCGAACAGCCGTGGGAAGAAGATTTCGGTAAGCCTGAGCGCATTGTCACCGCGCTGGACATCATGACCGAAGGCCCGCTGGGCGGCGCGGCGTTTAACAACGAATTTGGTCGTCCGGCACTGAACGGCTACTTCCGTACTTATGAAGAAAAAGTGAACAGCCACAACGGCGAAGAGCTGCGCGGTTATCACAAACCGATCATGCTGGCGGGCGGGATCGGCAACATTCGCGCCGATCACGTACAAAAAGGCGAGATCAACGTCGGTGCGAAGCTGGTCGTTCTCGGCGGCCCGGCAATGAACATCGGTCTTGGCGGTGGTGCAGCGTCTTCTATGGCGTCTGGTCAGTCTGATGCCGACCTCGACTTTGCTTCCGTACAGCGCGACAACCCGGAGATGGAGCGTCGCTGCCAGGAAGTGATCGACCGTTGCTGGCAGCTTGGTGATGCCAACCCAATCCTGTTTATCCACGACGTTGGCGCTGGCGGTCTTTCTAACGCCATGCCGGAACTGGTGAGCGACGGCGGGCGCGGCGGTAAATTTGAACTGCGCGAGATTCTAAGCGACGAACCGGGCATGAGCCCGCTGGAAATCTGGTGTAACGAATCCCAGGAACGCTACGTGCTGGCGGTTGCTGCCGATCAATTACCGCTGTTTGACGAACTGTGTAAGCGTGAGCGCGCACCCTACGCGGTGATTGGTGAAGCGACCGAAGAACTGCATCTTTCTCTGCACGATCGTCATTTTGATAATCAGCCGATCGATCTGCCGCTGGACGTCCTGCTTGGTAAAACGCCGAAGATGACCCGCGATGTACAAACGCTGAAAGCGAAAGGCGACGCGCTGGCCCGTGAAGGGATCACCATTGCAGACGCGGTGAAACGTGTGCTGCATCTGCCGACTGTGGCGGAAAAAACCTTCCTGGTGACCATTGGCGACCGCAGCGTAACCGGCATGGTAGCGCGCGATCAGATGGTGGGGCCGTGGCAGGTGCCGGTCGCTAACTGCGCGGTCACTACCGCCAGCCTCGACAGCTACTACGGTGAAGCGATGGCGATTGGCGAGCGTGCGCCGGTTGCGCTGCTGGATTTCGCCGCCTCTGCCCGTCTGGCGGTCGGTGAAGCGTTAACCAACATCGCCGCAACACAAATTGGCGATATCAAACGCATCAAACTTTCCGCCAACTGGATGGCGGCGGCAGGCCACCCTGGTGAAGATGCGGGCCTGTATGAAGCCGTTAAAGCCGTGGGCGAAGAGCTTTGTCCGGCGCTGGGCCTGACGATCCCGGTGGGTAAAGACTCCATGTCGATGAAAACCCGCTGGCAGGAAGGTAACGAAGAGCGCGAAATGACGTCGCCGCTGTCGCTGGTGATTTCTGCATTTGCCCGCGTGGAAGATGTACGTCACACCATCACGCCGCAGCTTTCTACCGAAGATAACGCACTGCTGCTGATTGATTTGGGCAAAGGCAATAACGCGCTGGGCGCAACGGCGCTGGCGCAGGTTTATCGTCAGCTTGGCGACAAACCGGCAGATGTACGCGATGTCGCGCAACTGAAAGGCTTCTATGACGCGATTCAGGCGCTGGTTGCACAGCGTAAGCTGCTGGCGTATCACGACCGCTCTGATGGCGGCCTGCTGGTAACGCTGGCGGAAATGGCCTTTGCTGGTCATTGTGGCATTGACGCGGATATCGCCACTCTGGGTGACGATCGCCTGGCGGCGTTGTTTAACGAAGAACTGGGTGCGGTGATTCAGGTTCGTGCCGCTGACCGTGAAGCGGTCGAGTCCGTACTGGCACAGCATGGGCTTGCTGATTGTGTCCATTATGTAGGGCAGGCGGTTTCCGGTGACCGTTTTGTGATTACCGCCAACGGGCAGACTGTATTCAGCGAAAGCCGCACCACGTTGCGTGTCTGGTGGGCAGAAACTACCTGGCAGATGCAGCGCCTGCGTGACAACCCGGAGTGTGCCGATCAGGAGCATCAGGCGAAATCTAACGACGCCGATCCGGGCCTGAATGTAAAACTGTCGTTCGATATCAACGAAGATGTGGCAGCACCGTATATTGCCACTGGCGCACGTCCGAAAGTTGCCGTACTGCGTGAGCAGGGCGTGAACTCGCATGTTGAAATGGCGGCAGCTTTCCACCGTGCAGGCTTTGATGCTATCGACGTGCATATGAGTGACCTGCTGACCGGACGCACGGGCCTGGAAGATTTCCACGCCCTGGTCGCGTGCGGTGGTTTCTCCTACGGTGATGTGCTGGGTGCCGGTGAAGGTTGGGCGAAGTCAATCCTGTTCAATGACCGTGTACGCGATGAGTTCGAAACCTTCTTCCATCGTCCGCAGACGCTGGCGCTGGGCGTGTGTAACGGCTGTCAGATGATGTCTAACCTGCGCGAGCTGATCCCGGGCAGCGAAGCCTGGCCGCGCTTTGTGCGTAACCAGTCTGACCGCTTCGAAGCGCGCTTCAGCCTGGTAGAAGTGACCCAAAGCCCGTCTCTGCTGTTGCAGGGGATGGTGGGCTCGCAAATGCCGATTGCTGTCTCTCATGGTGAAGGGCGCGTGGAAGTGCGTGATGCGGCGCATCTGGCGGCACTGGAAAGCAAAGGGCTGGTGGCACTGCGCTATGTCGATAACTTCGGCAAAGTCACTGAAACCTACCCGGCTAACCCGAACGGTTCACCGAACGGTATTACGGCAGTCACGACTGAAAGTGGTCGAGTCACCATTATGATGCCGCACCCGGAACGTGTTTTCCGTACTGTCAGCAACTCCTGGCATCCGGAAAACTGGGGCGAGGATGGCCCATGGATGCGCATTTTCCGCAATGCGCGTAAGCAGTTGGGGTAAGTCGTCAGCCCATTGGTTTTGCAGCCCGGATGCGGCATTAAGCACCAACCACTATCATAAGCTCCCAACTCCGGGAGCTTTTTTGTGTCTGTAAATCACGACAATGGGTGGTTTGCCGTGTCGCTTTCTGGCGACACTTAACTCATTGATTTTAATATTATCTAATAAGTTTATCTTAAGTTGTCTCTTTTTAGCGACACAGTGGCTGATTTACATTCAAACAGCGGAGGAGACATAAACCCCTCAAAGCAACGTATAATCAGTACGTTACCAAACTATTTTCTTTATTGGCACAGTTACTGCATAATAGTAACCAGTGGCTCATTCACCGACTTATGTCAGCCCCTTCGGGACGTGCTACATAAAATACGAATGACGCACAACAAGGTGCCTGCCGTCCAACTTCTGATATCAGCGTAGCTATATCAACCATCGGGCGAAACGTCGAGTTAGGCACCGCCTTATTCCATAACAAAGCCGGGTAATTCCCGGCTTTGTTGTATCTGAACTTCCCCTCGGTTAGCATCAGGCTATTCGCGTCTGACGAGAGTAACACCTTGAAACGCTGGCCCGTTTTTCCCCGCTCATTACGACAACTGGTAATGCTGGCATTTTTGCTGATTCTGCTGCCCCTGTTGGTGCTGGCATGGCAAGCCTGGCAAAGCCTGAATGCGCTTAGCGATCAGGCGGCGCTGGTTAACCGCACTACGCTTATTGATGCCCGGCGCAGTGAAGCGATGACCAACGCGGCGCTGGAGATGGAGCGTAGTTACCGTCAGTATTGCGTGCTGGACGACCCAACCCTGGCGAAGGTTTATCAAAGCCAGCGCAAGCGTTACAGCGAAATGCTCGATGCCCACGCAGGCGTGCTGCCGGACGATAAACTCTACCAGGCATTACGTCAGGATTTGCACAATCTGGCTCAACTTCAGTGTAACAACAGCGGTCCCGATGCTGCCGCCGCCGCACGTCTTGAAGCCTTTGCCAGTGCCAATACCGAAATGGTACAGGCCACGCGCACAGTGGTGTTCTCTCGTGGGCAGCAGCTTCAGCGTGAAATCGCCGAACGTGGGCAATATTTTGGTTGGCAATCGCTGGTGCTATTTCTGGTGAGTCTGGTAATGGTACTGCTTTTCACGCGGATGATTATCGGGCCGGTGAAAAATATCGAGCGCATGATCAACCGTCTGGGGGAAGGGCGTTCTCTGGGCAATAGCGTCTCGTTCAGTGGACCGAGCGAGTTACGCTCGGTTGGGCAACGTATTCTTTGGTTAAGTGAGCGCCTGTCATGGCTGGAATCCCAACGCCATCAATTTTTAAGACATTTATCTCATGAATTAAAAACGCCACTGGCGAGTATGCGCGAGGGCACTGAATTACTGGCTGACCAGGTTGTCGGGCCGCTTACGCCAGAGCAAAAAGAGGTGGTGAGCATTCTTGATAGCAGCAGCCGCAATTTGCAAAAACTGATCGAACAACTGCTTGATTACAACCGTAAACAGGCGGACAGTGCGGTGGAACTGGAGAATGTTGAGTTAGCACCGCTGGTGGAGACAGTGGTTTCTGCTCATAGCCTGCCCGCACGGGCTAAAATGATGCATACCGACGTCGATCTCAAAGCAACAGCTTGCCTGGCGGAGCCAATGCTGCTGATGAGCGTACTGGATAATCTTTACTCCAATGCGGTGCACTACGGGGCTGAATCCGGTAACATTTGCCTTCGCAGCAGTTTACATGGTGCGCGGGTTTATATTGATGTCATCAATACAGGCACGCCCATTCCGCAAGAGGAACGCGCCATGATCTTCGAACCCTTTTTTCAGGGAAGCCACCAGCGAAAAGGGGCGGTGAAGGGCAGCGGTCTGGGATTAAGCATTGCCAGGGATTGTATTCGCCGTATGCAAGGGGAACTGTATCTGGTCGACGAGAGCGGGCAAGACGTTTGTTTCCGCATTGAATTACCGTCGTCGAAAAACACGAAATAATGCTAACAGCCTATCCTATCAGGCTATTTTATTTGTCAGTTCGGCCCCGGGCAGTGCTCGAAATCTTCACGTACGATATGTACGCTCCGGTTTCTCCGCGCTGTCCATGTCCAGACTGTCTGCAACAATTACGCCCACTGGGATAGGCTTTAAGTCTGGTGAATATGCGACACATTTTTCAACGATTATTGCCCCGACGGCTGTGGCTGGCAGGGCTGCCATGTCTGGCATTGCTGGGTTGCGTGCAGAATCACAATAAGCCAGCCATTGATACGCCAGCAGAAGAAAAAATTCCGGTTTATCAACTGGCTGACTATCTTTCTACTGAATGTAGCGACATCTGGGCGCTGCAAGGTAAATCAACCGAAACCAATCCGCTTTACTGGCTGCGGGCGATGGATTGTGCTGATCGTTTAATGCCTGCGCAGTCGCGTCAGCAAGCTCGCCAATATGACGACGGCAGCTGGCAAAATACCTTTAAACAAGGGATTTTGCTCGCCGACGCCAAAATTACGCCGTATGAGCGCCGCCAGCTGGTCGCGCGTATTGAAGCGTTAAGTACCGAGATCCCGGCACAGGTTCGCCCACTGTATCAACTCTGGCGCGATGGTCAGGCGCTGCAACTGCAACTGGCGGAAGAGCGCCAACGTTACAGTAAACTCCAGCAGTCCAGCGACAGCGAGCTGGATACATTGCGCCAGCAACATCACGTTCTACAGCAGCAACTGGAACTCACCACCCGCAAGCTGGAAAACCTGACCGATATTGAACGCCAGCTCTCGACCCGCAAACCGGCTGGAAATTTCTCGCCGGATACGCCGCACGAGAGTGAAAAGCCCGCGCCATCCACCCATGAGGTCACTCCTGATGAGCCATAAACCTGCGCATTTATTATTGGTCGATGACGATCCGGGATTGCTGAAACTGCTTGGCCTGCGCCTGACCAGCGAAGGCTACAGTGTGGTCACGGCGGAAAGTGGCGCTGAAGGATTACGGGTACTGAATCGCGAAAAAGTAGATTTAGTCATCAGCGACCTGCGGATGGATGAAATGGACGGTATGCAGCTGTTTGCTGAAATCCAGAAAGTGCAGTCGGGAATGCCGGTAATTATTCTTACCGCGCATGGTTCTATTCCCGATGCCGTTGCTGCAACACAGCAGGGCGTTTTTAGTTTCCTCACCAAGCCTGTCGACAAAGACGCGCTATATCAGGCAATTGACGATGCGCTGGAGCAATCCGCGCCAGCCACCGATGAACGCTGGCGCGAGGCAATTGTCACCCGCAGCCCGCTGATGCTGCGTTTGCTGGAACAGGCGCGGCTGGTGGCGCAATCAGACGTCAGCGTTTTGATTAACGGTCAGAGCGGCACCGGGAAAGAGATTTTCGCCCAGGCTATCCACAACGCCAGCCCGCGCAACAGCAAACCATTTATTGCTATTAACTGTGGCGCATTGCCCGAGCAATTGCTGGAGTCGGAGCTGTTTGGTCATGCGCGTGGCGCGTTTACTGGCGCTGTCAGCAATCGCGAAGGTTTATTCCAGGCGGCGGAAGGCGGAACGCTATTTCTCGATGAAATTGGCGATATGCCTGCGCCGTTACAGGTCAAACTGCTGCGCGTGTTGCAGGAGCGTAAAGTGCGCCCGCTGGGCAGTAACCGCGATATTGATATCAATGTGCGGATTATTTCTGCCACTCACCGTGATCTGCCAAAAGCGATGGCGCGCGGGGAATTCCGCGAAGATCTCTATTACCGCCTCAACGTTGTCAGCCTGAAAATTCCGGCACTGGCGGAGCGCACAGAAGACATTCCGCTACTGGCAAATCACCTGTTGCGCCAGGCGGCAGAGCGACATAAACCGTTTGTCCGCGCGTTCTCTACCGATGCGATGAAACGCCTGATGACCGCGAGCTGGCCGGGTAATGTGCGCCAGTTGGTCAACGTGATTGAACAGTGCGTGGCGCTGACCTCATCTCCGGTGATTAGTGATGCGCTGGTGGAGCAGGCGCTGGAGGGTGAAAATACGGCGCTGCCAACCTTTGTTGAGGCACGTAATCAGTTTGAACTCAACTATTTGCGTAAGCTGCTGCAAATCACCAAAGGCAACGTCACCCACGCGGCGAGAATGGCGGGGCGCAACCGGACAGAATTTTATAAACTGCTTTCCCGACACGAGCTGGATGCAAACGATTTCAAGGAATGAATTGGCGTTATGTGTTACGTTTAGCAGATCAAAAGACAGGCGACCTTTTCAAGGAATAGCATGAAAAAGATTGATGCGATTATAAAACCCTTCAAGCTGGACGATGTCCGCGAAGCACTGGCCGAAGTCGGTATTACCGGCATGACGGTGACCGAAGTGAAAGGCTTTGGTCGCCAGAAAGGCCATACCGAGCTGTACCGCGGCGCGGAGTATATGGTGGATTTTCTGCCGAAAGTGAAAATTGAGATTGTCGTACCGGACGACATTGTCGATACCTGTGTCGATACCATTATTCGCACGGCGCAAACCGGCAAAATCGGTGACGGTAAAATCTTCGTCTTTGACGTGGCACGGGTCATTCGCATCCGTACCGGTGAAGAGGACGACGCGGCAATTTAAACCGCGTCAAGGGTTGCCGGATGTTTCCATCCGGCAACATCAAATTACAGCACCTTATGCGGGCCAAAGCATTCGTAATGAATGTTTTCCTGCTTCACGCCCAGATCCACTAACTGTTTCGCGGTAAACTGCATGAAGCCAACCGGGCCGCAGAGATAGAACTGCATTGTCGGATCGCTGAACGCACCTTCCAGTTTGCTCAAATCCATCAGACCTTCGCTATCAAACTGACCTTTAGCGCGATCGGCTTCGCTCGGCTGACGATACCAGGTGTGCGCGGTAAAGCGCGGCAGTGACTGCCCCAGTTCCTTAACTTCATCGGCAAAGGCGTGAACATCGCCATTTTCTGCCGCATGGAACCAGTTCACTTGTGCTGTGTGGCCTGCTTTTGCCAGCGTGTCGAGCATTGCCAGCATTGGCGTTTGACCAACACCGGCAGAGATTAACGTCACTGGTGTGTCATCTGCGACAGCCATAAAGAAATCACCTGCCGGAGCGACCAGTTTCACGACATCGCCAACATTGGCGTGATTGTGCAACCAGTTGGATACCTGCCCACCCTCTTCGCGTTTCACCGCAATACGATAGCCTTTGCCATCCGGTTTGCGAGTCAAAGAGTACTGACGAATTTCCTGATGTGGGAAACCTTCCGGCTTCAGCCAGACGCCGAGATATTGCCCCGGACGGTATTCTGCCACTGCGCCACCGTCGACCGGCTCCAGTTCGAAGCTGGTGATAAGCGCGCTGCGCGGTGTTTTAGCCACAATGCGGAAATCGCGAGTACCTTCCCAACCACCGGCTTTGCTGGCGTTTTCGTTATAGATTTCCGCCTCGCGATTGATAAATACATTAGCCAGTACACCATAGGCTTTACCCCACGCGTCCAGCACTTCCTGCCCCGGGCTGAACATTTCGTCCAGCGTTGCCAACAGGTGTTCACCGACGATGTTGTACTGTTCCGGTTTGATCTGGAAGCTGGTGTGCTTCTGCGCGATTTTTTCTACCGCTGGCAGCAGCGCAGGCAGGTTTTCAATATTACTGGCGTAGGCGGCAATAGCGTTAAACAGGGCTTCACGTTGATCGCCATTACGCTGGTTACTCATGTTAAAAATTTCTTTGAGTTCTGGGTTATGAGTAAACATACGGTCGTAGAAATGGGCGGTTAACTTTGGCCCCGTTTCCACCAGTAAAGGGATGGTGGCTTTTACTGTAGCGATGGTTTGAGCGTCAAGCATATGGTCTTCCTTTTTTTGCATCTTAATTGATGTATCTCAAATGCATCTTATAAAAAATAGCCCTGCAATGTAAATGGTTCTTTGGTGTTTTTCAGAAAGAATGTGATGAAGTGAAAAATTTGCATCACAAACCTGAAAAGAAATCCGTTTCCGGTTGCAAGCTCTTTATTCTCCAAAGCCTTGCGTAGCCTGAAGGTAATCGTTTGCGTAAATTCCTTTGTCAAGACCTGTTATCGCACAATGATTCGGTTATACTGTTCGCCGTTGTCCAACAGG
>OKCX01000208.1_pt1 | contig 18719 bp, 23 predicted proteins | sample 1614161 | NCBI WGS metagenome assembly OKCX01 (sample SAMN04436910, study PRJEB24849) | human gut metagenome | biome: human gut; feature: NICU; material: stool | host: Homo sapiens | place: USA: Saint Louis, MO | collected 2012-05-24 | reverse complement strand
CACCTGAACCCGAACGCAGGTGTGAAACGCGAGATTGCAACCCTTTCCCGCGCCCTGAAAAAAGCCGATTCCGCAGCCGCACCAGAAGACGCCAGCGCACAGCAGACGCAGGACGAAAGCAGCAAAAGTAAAAAGACAACGCAGAAGCCTGCAACACGAAAAACCACCGCGACGCAGAAGGCAAAGCGCGGTTAACGACTGACCCCGTCAGCGGGCGGCGTGCGCGGTGTTCCGGTTTGACTCCGTGACCGTTTACACCGCGCACCCACCGCCCGATTTTTTCAGGAGTGAACCCCATGAGTATGGTTGCCAGAACTAACCCCGGCCCCGCAGAGGACGACATCACCGACACCGATGATGGCGATACCCGTATTTCAGCGGGTGCATTCTGGCCGGATATTGTGCTGCGCGAGCTGCGTCTGGCGGTACGACTGCCGGGCCGCGTGACCACCTCCCGCCTGCTGCATACCGCCACCGGGGCCATAGCACACGTTACCCGCGAGCTGGAAGCATGGCAGCAGGAACAACAGGCGGCTGGCTATCAGACGCTGGCCGATGTTCCGGCCCCTGTAATTAACGGAGAAAGCGTCAATCTCTGGTACTGGCGCAATGCTGTTTATACCGCCACACGCGCCCTGATTCTGGAGCGTTACCGCGATGCGGACACAACGGACAAGGGCGACCGCCGGGCGGACGCACTGGATATACAGACATCGGATTTGTGGCGCGATGTGAGCTGGGCCATCTCTGACATTCTGGGACGACCGCGAATGTTTGCGGAGCTGTGCTGATGAAAGTGAAGGCACTGGAAGGCGACGCCGTGGATTCGCTCTGTTTCCGGTACTACGGCACGACACAGGGCGTCACCGAAAAGGTGCTGGATGCCAACCCCGGACTCTGTCAGCAGGTATTTCTGGACGCCGGGCAGGAAGTGGAGATGCCGGAGCCGGAGAAGAAGAAACGAGAAATGATTCAGTTGTGGGGGGAGTAGCAGTGAGCACCATTCAAACAGGGATCACAGAGCAGGTTATTGCGTGGCTCTTTGACCACCTGCCAACGGTGTATGCAGTAGGCGCGGCGGTCAGCATTTCCGCGCTGATGAGTCTTTATGACGGACGAACACTGGTTCAGACCGTAACGGGATCGCTGGCGTGCGGCGTTCTTGCCATGGCCGTGGCCGGGTCGCTGCGCTTCTTCGGGATCCCTGAGGATGCAGTGACGTTTTTTGGTGCCTCAATCGGTTTTATGGGCGCAGAGAAAGCACGCGACAAGGTTATTGCAATATTTGATCGCAGGGTGAAGGAGAGGAACGAATGAGCAACACATTTAAATTCAGCAGCCGGAGCGAAAAGAATTTGCAGGGTGTAAATCCTGATCTGGTGAAAGTGACCCGACGGGCGCTGGAAATCTCGGAAGTGGATTTTGGTATCACCGAAGGATTGCGCAGTCGTTATCGTCAGAAGCAGCTCGTGACCACAGGCAAGAGCCAGACCATGAACAGTCGCCATCTCACAGGGCATGCCGTGGATGTTGTGGCTTATGTCGGCAACCAGGTGTCATGGGAATGGCCGCTGTACGAAATAATCGCAGCAGCATTCAGACAGGCCAGCCAGGAACTGAATATTCCGGTGGAATGGGGCGGCGACTGGAAGACCCTGAAAGACGGACCGCATTTTCAGTTACCACACGGAGCCTATCCGGCATGAAGCTCTGGCCCACGCTTGGCGTCGCTTTCCTTCTGATTACATCCATGCGTCTGTCGTGGTCGCTGGGCCGGGAGAACGCCAGAAACGAAGCGCAGGCCAGCACCCTGAAAAGTACCGTCGACACACTGAATATCATCAGCGCCGGGGTACAGGATATGCAGCAGGTGCTGGCTCAGCTCCGCGCGGAAAATCAGCAACGCAATCAGGACGGAGAGGTAAGACGTGAACAGCTACGCAACGATATTGCAAAAGATGAATGCGCCCACGCTTTGCCTGACGCTCGTTTTACTGACAGGTTGCGCAGGCACGCAGAACGCGCCAGGGCCAGCGCCGTCAGTCCGGCTTATACCGCAGACGCTGACCATGCCGGTAACGCCTCCCCCCTTCCCTGACCCACCCACATGGGGAAACCTCGGAATATGGGGCGACCGCCTTCTGGATGCACTGGAAACCTGTAACGCGGATAAACGGGCCATTGCTGAACTGGATAAGAGAATAGCCGAACTGACACACCAGACGGGAGTAACACAATGACCAGTAAGAACTTTGCACTGATTACAGCCATGACACAGGCTGAACTGACTCAAAAGGTGAATGAACATCTTGCGAAAGGGTGGCATCTTCAGGGGGAGACGCGGGTTGCCTACGAACCCGGCACCCCGTGGTATCTAATGCAGGCAATGGTGGCCGATGGCACTACAGACATCTCACCTGATTCCCCCCAGCACGGCAGCGTGCCGGAGTGGTATTACGTGGTGGTACTTGCTGGTCAATCCAATGCCATGTCATATGGTGAGGGAATGCCGCTGCCGGATTCTTACGATGCGCCCCACCCACGCATTAAGCAACTGGCCCGTCGCAACACAGTGACTCCCGGTGGTAAAGCATGCGCATTTAACGACATCATTCCGGCAGACCACTGCCTGCATGATGTTCAGGATATGAGCGCACTGAATCATCCGAAGGCAGACCTGAGCAAAGGGCAGTACGGCTGTGTCGGCCAGGGCTTACATATTGCCAAAAAACTGCTTCCGTATATCCCGAATAACGCGGGGATCCTGCTGGTACCATGCTGTCGTGGTGGTTCGGCATTCACCCAGGGCGCGGAGGGGACATTCAGTGCGGACACGGGGGCCAGCCAGGATTCGGCACGCTGGGGTGTGGGTAAACCGTTATATCAGGACCTGATCGCACGCACCAAAGCGGCATTACAGAAGAACCCGAAAAATGTGTTGCTGGCGGTGTGCTGGATGCAGGGCGAATTTGACATGAGCGCTGCCACCTACGCACAGCAACCGGACCTGTTCACGGCCATGCTGAAGCAGTTCCGTACTGACCTTTCCGGATTTAACGCGCAGTGCCATGGCGGCAGTGCTGCAGTTGTACCGTGGATTTGTGGCGACACGACGTATTACTGGAAAAACACATACGGCACACAGTATGACTCCGTCTACGGCGCGTACAAAAACAGGGAGAGCGACAACGTTTTCTTTGTGCCGTTCATGACCGACGGTAACGGCAACAACACGCCCACCAACTTACCGGCAGAAGACCCGGATATTGCTGATGCAGGTTATTACGGCGCGCAATCCCGTAGTAATGGCAATTGGGTATCATCAAACCGCCCGACACATTTCAGTTCATGGGCGCGCAGGAGCATTATTCCGGATCGTATGGCAACCGCTATTCTGAACGCAGCCGGGCGCACCTCAGCCTTCATCAGTGGTAAGGCACCGGAAATCAAACCCTCGCCCGGCGGCGACACTCCATCGGGGCCGTCTGATGGTGACACATCCGTTCGTACAGTCTCCCTGCTGCCGACAGCCGGAGAGGCTGCTGCGCAGGGCTGGACCATCACCGGCGGCAGTGTTGCGCTGGAAGATGGTGTGTTTAAGGTTACCAAGCAGAGCAATAAAACCTGGTCCCTGATGCATCCGGTGGATGACGCAGTCTCCCTGCTGACACGGGGTGGCAGACTGAGCTGTAAGTTTCGACTGTCAGGCGCACTGACCAACAACCAGTTCGGTCTGGGAATTTATCTGTATACCGATGTAGCGTTACCTGACGTCGTGGCGATGACCGGGACTGGTAACCCGTTCCTGATGTCGTTCTTCACCCAGACCACAGACGGCAAACTGAATCTGATGCATCACAAGAAAGCAGGAAACACAAAGTTGGGCGAGTTCGGGAATTACAGTAACGACTGGCAGACGCTGGAGCTGGTGTTCACCGCCGGCAGTGCCACGGTTACTCCGAAACTGAATGGAGTGGCTGGCCCGGCATTCCAGGTCATAAAAGACAGTCTGACACTGGGGCTGAATGCGCTGACGTTAACTGATATCACTAAAAATGCCGCGTACGGCGTCGATATCGGCAGCCTGGTGCTGGAAATCAATAATCCCGCAGCATAAGGAAGAGCAGGAGAGCAAAACAGATGCTTAAGACAAACAGTCTGCGAGAGTCCATGCTTCATGGGTGTCGGTGGTGCCAGGCTAATCCCGAGAAATTCACCATTTTCGTGGAGAGCGGCAACATTGAAACGACCGGGGAAGCGCCCTCGTTTGTTTACCGCTATCAGATGGTGATGTTTGTCATGGATTACGCCGGAGAGCTGGACGACCTCACGCTGCCGCTGCTGGCGTGGTTATCCGAAAATCAGCCACAGTTGTTGCTCAACCCTGAGCGTAATCAGGACATCAAATTCTCCGCCGTTATCAATGACGATGACAGCGCCGATCTCCTGTTTACGCTCCCCCTGCGGGAACGCGTTCGCGTCACGCGCAGCAGTCAGGGCACACCGCAGGCAGAACACCTGCCGGAGCCAAAACCCCGCCTGCCATCTTCCGAAGGCGACTGGTCGCATATATTCCAGGATGTGACGTGGGGTGAAAGCGATGGATAAGGCATTCACCCGCGTGGATGAAACCTTTGAGGCCATCCGCGACAGCCTGAATCAGCAGGCCATCAATAACATCGCCAGAAAGCTGGCACAGGATTTACGTCGCGCCCAGCAGGCACGTATCCGGTCACAGAAAGCGCCGGACGGGACCGCATGGACACCACGCAGACGCCGCGTAACCCGGATACAGGAGCGCATTCGCTTTATCTGGAATAACGAAGCACGCACGCTGAAAAACTGGCATCACGACACGGGGAAATACGGGCGAACCATTACCGGGTGGGATGAGGATAAAAACAGCATCCGCACGTTTTACCGGGATGACATCGACCGTTTTCTGGAAATACGCACCCGGCGCATCAACCAGGACAGCACAAAGCGCGTCCCCATGTTCGTAAAACTGCGCACCGCCCGCTACCTGAAAGCCCGTGCAGATGCCTCCGGTGTGACGGTGGGTTACAGCGGCGTGGCCGCACGTATTGCACGCGTTCATCAGTTCGGTGAGCGCGATCAGGTTGCGCCGGGCATTTTCACCGATTACCCGGTACGTGAGCTGCTGGGTATCAGCCAGGCAGATGAGCGCCTGATTTATAACACGGTGCTGGGCCGGATTGCGGTGGCTGTACGGTGAGCGCAGAACTCATGCGACTGCTGAGCAACATCATCCGCACCGGGATCATCTCTGAAGTTGATGAGAAGTCCTGGCGCGTGCGCGTTCGCAGCGGCGAACTGGAAACAGGCTGGTTGCGCTGGAACACCACGCGCGCGGGAGCCTTCAATGTGTGGCTGCCGCCATCACCAGGCGAACAGGTGGTAATTGCCTGCATTGGCGGCAACCCGGAAACCGCCATGATAATTGGCAGCCTGTGGAGTGATGCCAGTCCGGCCCCCGGCAAAAGCCTGAAAGAAATCGTGGTCAGCGCGCCGGATGGCGCGGTGTTCCGCTACGACGCAGACGCTGGCGCACTGAGCGCCAGCGGCATGAAAACAGCCACCCTGCAGGCATCCGTCAGCGTGACACTGGATACGCCCGTCGTGGAATGCACAAACCTTCTGAGAACAGCGACGCTTGACGTCACAAAAGGGGGAAAGATGAGCGGCAATATCACGCACAGCGGCGGCAATTTCACCTCAAACGGTATCACAGTGCATACGCATAAACACGGTGGCGTTAAAGGTGGCAGCGATTCGACAGGAGGCCCGCAGTGACAACCCGCTACACAGGAATGAATCCGGACGGGACGGGAAACCTGAACGATACGGAGCACCTGAAACAGTCAGTCAGGGACATCCTGACCACCCCGCTGGCCAGCCGGGTTATGCGACGGGAATATGGCAGCCTTGTACCTGATTTGATTGACGAACCCATGAATAACACCACGCGTCTGCAATGCATGAGTGCTGCCGTGATTGCGCTGACACGATGGGAACCCCGCATTGCCCTGGACGCCATCGACGTTGTCTGGAAGGCAGGAGGCCGCGCCGGGGTGACGCTGTCGGGCACTGTCATGCAGACCATGCAGAATGTTGAGTTAACCATCACGCTGAGGGAGTAAATCATGCCTGCTGTTGACCTTTCCCAGTTACCGGAACCCGCCATCATCGCGGAGCCTGATTTTGAGGCAATTCTGGCTGACACAAAGGCCATGATGATTGCGGCTTATCCCGCCGAACAGCGTGAAGCCGTCTCCGCCGCGCTGGAGCTGGAATCGGAACCCCTGAACGTTATCGCTCAAACCATGTCTTTTCGTGAAATGCTGTTACGCCAGCGGGTTAACGAGGGCGCACGCGCCTGCATGTTAAGCCACGGTTCAGGGACAAACCTGGACAACCTCGCGGGCAATATGAACACAAAGCGCCTGGTTATCACTCCGGCAACGGATACCACCGACGCGGTGATGGAGAGCGACACCTCGCTGAGATTGCGGGCGCAGCGGGCGTACGACGGCCTGAGTGTTGCTGGCCCGTCAGGCGCATACGAGTATTTTGCCCGCAGCGCCAGCGGTCTGGTGCGCGATGCGCGGGCTATCAGTCCGTCTCCGGCCTGTGTGACGGTTTCCATCCTGTCCACTGAAGGCGACGGCACAGCAACGGAGGCGTTGCTTAATACCGTTCGCGCCGTTCTGAATGCAGAGGATACCCGCCCGGTGGCCGACCGCCTGACCGTACAGAGCGCCAGAATTGTGACATGGCGGCTGAATGCAAAACTGTACTTTTACCCCGGTCCGGAATCCGAACCTATTCTGGCTGCGGCGGAATCGTCGTTCAGGAAGTGGCTGGCTGAGCAGGGGCTTATCGGTCAGGACGTGGCGTTGTCCGCCATTGCTGCCGCACTGCATGTGCACGGTGTGCAACGCGTGGAGATAATCGAACCCACACAGAATATGGCCATCAGCGACATACAGGCGGCGCGCTGTGAGTCATTCACCATCAGCGAAGGTGGGCGCAATGAGTAATTCGTTGTTACCACCATCAGCCAGCAATTTCATGCGTTGTGCCGAAGCCGTCGGAACACGCATTACAGATATTCCGGTAGACCTCAACACACTGTGGTCGCCGGATACCTGCCCGGTGCATCTGCTGCCCTATCTCGCCTGGGCATTTTCCGTTGACCGCTGGGATCGCAACTGGCCGGAAGAGACAAAGCGACAGGTAATTCGTGATGCATGGCTGATACACCGACACAAAGGGACCATCAGCGCACTGCGAAGAGCCGTGGAGCCTCTCGGCTACCTGATTGAAGTAAAGGAGTGGTGGCAACTCAACGAGGAGCCAGGAACATTTCGCATTGTTGTCGGAGTACTTGATCAGGGCATCACCGATGAAATGTATCAGGAGCTGGAGCGCCTCGTTGCTGATGCAAAACCGGCAAGCCGCCATCTGACGGGACTGGCTATCAGTTTAAGTACAACCGGCAACATTTTTGCCGGTGCGGGATGCTATCACGGTGACGCCCTGACGGTTTATCCCTACACCCCGGAGGCCATTATTGTCGGAGGGGATTATTTCCCGGCCTCGGCCATTCATTTAATTGATAACCTGAGAGTAAACGCATGACAGTGAAATACTACGCCATTCTGACTAATCAGGGCGCAACACGGCTGGCTAACGCGACGATGCTCGGCAGTAAGCTGAATCTGACGCAAATGGCCGTTGGTGATGCGAATGGTGTCTTGCCGACACCAGACCCGGCACAGACAAAACTGATTAACCAGAAACGCATCGCGCCGCTGAATCTTCTGAGTGTTGACCCGAACAACCAGAGCCAGATTATTGCGGAGCAAATCATCCCTGAGAACGAAGGCGGATTCTGGATCCGTGAGATTGGGCTTTATGATGATGAAGGCGTACTCATTGCGGTGGCGAACTGCCCGGAAACGTACAAACCGCAGTTGCAGGAAGGCAGTGGTCGTACCCAGACTATCCGCATGATTCTGGTTGTCACGAATACCGAAGCTATCACGCTGAAAATCGACCCGTCGGTGGTACTGGCGACCCGTAAATACGTGGATGATGAAGTCCTGGAGTTAAGGCTGTATGTGGATGACCAGATGAGAAACCATATTGCCGCACAGGATCCTCATACCCAGTATGCACAGAAACATAATCCGACATTTACCGGAGAACCAAAAGCGCCGACGCCTGCTGCAGGAAATAACACCACGCGGATTGCGACCACTGCGTTTGTTCAGGCCGCTATTACCGCTCTGATTAACGGTGCGCCTGCCACGCTGGATACACTGAAAGAAATTGCCGCAGCCATTAACAATGACCCGAAATTCAGCACCACCATTAACAATGCGCTGTCAGGTAAGCAGCCACTGGATGAGACGCTGACTCATTTGAGTGGAAAGGATGTAGCTGGTCTTCTCACATACCTTGGTTTGGGAGAAGGCTCAGCATTACCCATTGGTGTGCCTGTTCCGTGGCCTTCAGCCACACCGCCAACAGGCTGGCTGAAATGCAACGGGGCGGCATTTTCTGCTGAAGAATACCCGGAACTGGCAAAGGCTTATCCGACAAATATATTGCCTGATTTACGTGGTGAATTTATTCGTGGCTGGGATGACGGGCGCGGAGTGGACAGTAGCCGGACGTTGTTGTCGTGGCAAAAAGGCTCTTATCTGGTTCAGGAAGCCAATATATCACCCGACAGCGTGGTGCAGTTTTCGGTAAACGACATTGCCCTGCTGGGATGGGATAAAACTGAAACCAATTCAGATATTCTCAGAGCGAAAAGTATACCTACAGAACATATCTGGAACCCCGTTCCAGTGGGAGCCTGGGGGATTCAGTATCTGGGTTATGCAAGGCCACGTAACATTGCATTTAACTACATCGTAAGGGCTGCATGATGAGCAAGAAAACCATGACTACAGCGGTGCTGAATGAATCGCGGCTGGCAACAGTTGCAGGAGAGGTTGTTGTCCACAGCTACGATAATAAGACGCGGGAATACCTTTACACGTCAACCGAATATCTGGCTGTGGGCGTTGGCCTTCCTGCACATTCATGCACTGATGCCCCCGGGGAAAGGCGGTCTGGTTATGTGATTTGCCGCACTGCTGACCTGACCGCGTGGGAGTACGTGCCGGACCATCGGGGTGAGACAGTCTATAACACAGAAACCCGTGAGGCAGCAGAAATCACCACTCCGGGTGATTACCCTGAAAACACAACCACTGTCGCCCCGTTAACGCCATACGATAAATGGGATGGTGAGAAATGGGTGACCGATACAGATGCGCAACATCGTGCCGCTGTAGAAGCGGCAGAAACACAACGCCAGTCGCTGATTGATACTGCAATGGCTTCCATTAATCTGATTCAGTTGAAATTGCAGACCGGGCGAAAACTGACGCAGACAGAAACCACCTGGCTTAACGTCGTGCTGGATTACATTGACGCGGTGACGGCAACTGATACCAGCACCGCACCGGATATCAGTTGGCCTGAACTGTACGTCTAGCTTACCATTACCCACGTGGGTAGCCCATTGCTACCCGCCGCTCGTTTCATTCCCTCCGGAGGAGCCCCTAAAAACTTCAGAGCCATATCGTCATCGACGGGCTTAATATCATCAGGCAAAACGCCATTTCCACGGTATGCGTCGAGTAACACTGTCGGGTAAAATTGATTCGTTGACGCGCTATAAAAGTAAATATTCATTATCACCATCCCTTCGCATACCAGTTACATGTCAAATTTGCCGGATTAACGTTATTACCCTCTGCCGTTGCGCAGCCAACCCTGAATTTTGAGTTGCTGACAGGGAATGCCTGTGAAATCTCGGCATATGACGTGTCATTCGGATCCGAGCTAATTAAAACGAACGCACAACGGTTCGGGAATGGGATGACAAAATCTCCATCGCCGTTTCCATAATTACCGCGCCCCCATTGCTCCAGAAATCCATCTGGAGTCAACCGCCACCCGTAATCTGCTTTCAGCGATGTCCATTTGCTCATATCAGGGATCTGATTTGCCCCAATCCCAACATCCCTTTTTGCCGCTTCTCCCAAACCAACGTTTAAGAAAATGCAGAGGTAACAGCTAACTGGCATCATCTCCGGTTTTTATTCAGGGGGATGATCATGCTTATTGGCTATGTACGCGTGTCAACAAATGACCAGAACACCGATTTGCAACGTAATGCACTGAACTGCGCGGGATGTGAGCGGATTTTTGAGGACAAAATCAGTGGCACTAAGTCCGACAGACCGGGGCTGAAAAAACTACTCAGGACACTATCGGCAGGAGACACGCTGGTTGTCTGGAAGCTGGACAGGTTGGGGCGCAGTATGCGACCTCTTGTTACGCTGATAGAAGAGTTGCGCCAGCGTGGTGTGAATTTCAGAAGCCTGACTGACAGTATTGATACCAGTACCCCAATGGGCCGTTTCTTTTTTCATGTCATGGGTGCCCTGGCTGAAATGGAACGCGAACTGATAGTTGAACGTACCAGGGCAGGGCTGGCTGCAGCTCGTGCCAAAGGCAGAGTAGGTGGACGCCGTCCTAAGTTGACCACCGAACAGTGGGCACAGATTGGGCGTTTACTCGAGGCCGGAGAATCAAGACAGCGTATTGCACTGATTTTTGATGTAGGCGTTTCTACCATTTATAGAAAATTTCCGGCAAATAAGATCAATGAATCCCCCTGAATCAGCATTATGTTGATTATCCCTGCAAGCAGACAAATACCGTTATTTTGTGTGAATAACGACACAACTGCGCTTAGCTGTTTGTCAGGCACAATCACTTCAACATAGGGCGAAGCCTAATCCAATCAGGAGGTTCGCCACTATGGCTCAGGATTACCACCACGGGGTGCGCGTTGTTGAAGTCAACGAAGGCACCCGATCTATTACCACGGTGAGCACCGCCATCGTGGGTATGGTCTGCACGGGCGATGATGCCGATGCAAAAATGTTTCCTCTTAATAAACCCGTGCTGATCACTGATGTGCTGACTGCCAGCGGTAAAGCGGGTGAGTCAGGTACTCTGGCCCGTTCGCTGGATGCCATCGCTGACCAGGCAAAACCCGTGACCATTGTTGTGCGTGTGCCGCAGGGTGAAACGGAAGACGAAACCACGACCAATATCATCGGCGCAGTGACTGCTGAAGGTAAAAAAACAGGTATGAAAGCCCTGTTATCTGCCCAGTCACAGCTCGGCGTTAAACCGCGCATTCTCGGCGTGCCAGGCCACGACACCAAGGCGGTAGCTACTGAGTTGCTGAGCGTGGCGCAAAGCCTGCGTGGATTTGCTTACCTGTCAGCGTATGGCTGCAAGACAGTGCAGGAGGCGATCACTTACCGCGAAAACTTCAGCCAGCGCGAAGGGATGCTGATCTGGCCTGACTTTACTGGCTGGGACACGGTGCTGAATGCCGAAGCAACGGCATATGCTACCGCCCGTGCGCTTGGTCTGCGCGCCAAAATTGACGAGCAGACCGGATGGCACAAAAGCCTGTCCAACGTGGGCGTGAACGGTGTCACCGGAATTTCTGCAGATGTGTTCTGGGATCTGCAGGACCCGGCAACCGATGCAGGTCTGCTGAACCAGAACGACGTCACCACGCTTGTGCGTAAAGACGGTTTCCGCTTCTGGGGTTCCCGCTGCCTGAGTGATGACCCGCTCTTTGCCTTCGAAAACTACACCCGCACGGCGCAGGTGCTGATGGACACGATGGCAGAAGCACACATGTGGGCGGTGGATAAACCGCTTAACCCGTCGCTGGCGCGCGACATTATCGAGGGTATCCGCGCCAAAATGCGCAGCCTGGTCAGTCAGGGCTATCTCATTGGTGGTGATTGCTGGCTGGATGAGTCGGTGAACGACAAAGACACGCTGAAAGCCGGAAAACTCACCATCGACTACGACTACACGCCAGTGCCGCCACTTGAAAACCTGATGCTGCGTCAGCGCATCACCGATCAGTACCTGGTGAATTTCGCCAGCCAGGTCAGCGCGTAAGGGGACAACATGGCTTTACCACGCAAATTAAAACACCTGAACCTGTTTAACGACGGGAACAACTGGCAGGGGATCGTTGAGTCGCTGACGCTGCCGAAATTTACCCGCAAATATGAGAAGTATCGCGGCGGCGGAATGCCGGGTGCGGTGGATGTGGATCTGGGGCTTGATGACAGTGCGCTGGACACAGAATTTTCCATTGGTGGTACTGAATTGCTGCTGTTTAAACAGATGGGGAAAGCCACGGTGGATGGCATCCAGCTGCGCTTTACCGGCTCTATTCAGCGTGACGATACCGGGGAAGTGCAGGCCGTGGAGCTTGTCGTGCGTGGACGTCACAAAGAAGTGGATTCCGGCGAGTGGAAGACGGGCGAAAGCAACACCACCAAAGTGACCAGTACCAACAGCTACGCGAAGCTGACCATCAATGGTGAGGTGCTCTATGAAGTGGACCTTATCAACATGGTGGAAATTGTGGACGGTGTGGACCTGATGGAAGCGCACCGCAACGCCCTCGGCCTCTGATATATCTGAACGGCGCGGGATACCGCGCCAGAACCCAATTGACAGGACAGCAAAATGAGCGATAAGCAGACTGAAAAGACCATTCAACTGGATACCCCCATCAAGCGCGGTAAAACAGAAATCACCGAAATTGTGCTGCGTAAACCGCAGTCCGGTGCGCTGCGCGGTACACGCCTGCAGGCCATTATGGATATGGATGTAAACGCGATGATGACCGTGATCCCCCGCATCTCCAGTCCGGCACTGACTGCACAGGAAATTGCAGAGATGGACCCGGCAGATCTCACTGCCATGTCGGTTGAGGTTGTCACTTTTTTGTTGAAGAAGTCGGTGCTTGCCGGTTTACCGACAGCCTGACGGTTGACGATCTGGTGGCAGATATCGCCACCATTTTTCACTGGCCGCCATCCGTTACTGACGTTATGCCGCTGACCGAAGTGCTGGAATGGCGGTATAAAGCGATTCAGAGAAGCGGGGCCAACGATGAGTGATAACAACCTGCGTCTGCAGGTCATTCTTAATGCGGTTGACAAGCTCACCCGCCCATTTCGATCTGCGCAGGCCAGTTCAAGAGAACTGGCTGCTGCTGTCAAAAAATCCCGCGATGCAATAAAGCAGCTTGATCAGGCCGGGAGCAGTCTGGACAGCTTCCGAAAGCTGCAGGCAGAAAATCAGAAATTAGGCGACAGGCTGAACTATGCCCGCCAGCGTGCAAATTTGCTCAGTCAGGAACTGGGAGCGATGGGGCCGCCTTCGCAACGTCAGGTTGTTGCTCTGGGCCGTCAACGGCTGGCTGTTCAGCGCCTGGAAGAACGCCAGAAAAAGCTGCAGCAGCAGACGGCGCTTGTGCGTGCTGAACTGTACCGGGCGGGAATTTCTGCGAAAGACGATGCGGGAGCAACTGCCCGTTTAGCCCGTGAAACATCACGTTATAACCAGGAACTTTCGAAACAGGAGGCGCGGCTGAAGCGACTGGGGGAAGCTCAGCGCAGGATGAATGCAGCGCGTGCCAGTTATGCCCGTTCGCTGGAGGTGCGTGATCGTATTGCAGGTGCCGGAGCCACCACCACGGCTGCAGGGCTGGCAATGGGTGCGCCAGTGATGGCGGCAGTAAAAAGCTATACCAGCATGGAAGATGCCATGAAAGGTGTGGCAAAGCAGGTCAATGGTCTGCGTGACGATAATGGCAACCGCACTGCACGTTTTTATGAAATGCAGGATGCCATCAAGGCTGCCAGCGAACAGTTGCCGATGGAAAACGGTGCGGTGGACTTCGCTGCACTGGTTGAAGGTGGTGCGCGCATGAACGTCGCAAACCCTGACGACAGCTGGGAAGATCAGAAACGTGACCTGCTGGCCTTCGCCAGTACGGCAGCAAAGGCGGCAACAGCCTTTGAGCTGCCAGCGGATGAACTGTCAGAAAGTCTGGGGAAAATCGCCCAGCTCTACAAAATCCCCACCCGCAATATTGAACAGCTCGGTGATGCGCTGAACTATCTGGATGATAACGCCATGTCGAAAGGGGCAGACATCATTGATGTGATGCAACGTCTGGGCGGTGTGGCTGATCGTCTGGATTATCGTAAAGCGGCGGCGCTGGGTTCCACCTTCCTGACACTGGGCGCTGCGCCAGAGGTTGCAGCCAGTGCAGCAAACGCGATGGTGCGTGAATTGTCCATTGCCACCATGCAAAGCAAGAGTTTCTTTGAAGGGATGAATCTGCTGAAACTCAATCCTGAAGTGATTGAAAAGCAGATGACGAAGGATGCGATGGGAACCATCCAGCGCGTGCTGGAGAAGGTAAACGCGCTGCCGCAGGACAAGCGCCTGTCTGCCATGACTATGTTGTTTGGTAAAGAGTTTGGCGATGACGCGGCGAAACTGGCAAACAACCTGCCGGAACTGCAGCGTCAGTTAAAACTGACAGCGGGCAATGATGCGCTCGGCTCCATGCAGAAAGAATCCGACATTAACAAGGATTCACTTTCTGCGCAGTGGTTGCTGGTCAAAACCGGAGCGCAGAACACCTTCAGCAGCCTGGGCGAAACGCTGCGCCAGCCGCTGATGGATATTCTGTACACGGTGAAAAGCGTCACGGGGGCGTTGCGTCGCTGGGTGGAAGCTAACCCGGAACTGACAGGCACACTGATGAAAGCATCGGCTGTTGTGGCTGCGGTTACCGTCGGCCTCGGCACCTTAGCGGTGGCGCTGGCTGCAGTGCTGGGGCCGCTGGCAGTGATCCGTCTGGGATTCTCTGTGTTGGGTATCAAAACGTTATCTTCCGTTACGGCAGCAGTAACTCGAACCAGCAGCGCGTTGTCCTGGCTGGCTGGCGCACCACTGGCACTGCTGCGACGCGGGCTTGCTTCATCGGGCAACGCCGCAGGTTTACTTACTGCGCCGTTGTCGTCTTTGCGCCGCACGGCATCACTGACGGGAAATGTCCTGAAAACTGTAGCAGGTGCGCCGGTTGCACTTTTGCGGTCTGGATTATCCGGTTTACGTGCTGTTGCTGTGATGTTTATGAATCCTCTGGCGGTACTGCGCGGTGGACTGGCCGCCGCAGGCACGGTGCTGCGAGTACTGGCATCTGGTCCACTGGCGATGCTGCGCGTTGCCCTGTATGCCATATCTGGTCTGTTAGGTGCTCTGCTCAGTCCGATAGGTCTTGTGGTTACTGCACTGGCGGGCGTGGCGCTGGTTGTCTGGAAATACTGGCAACCCATCACCGCATTTCTCGGTGGCGTGGTGGAAGGATTCAAAGCGGCGGCAGGTCCCATCAGTGCAGCGTTCGAACCGCTTAAGCCCGTGTTCCAGTGGATTGGCGACAAAGTGCAGGCGCTGTGGGGCTGGTTTACTGATCTGCTGACGCCCGTTAAGTCGACCTCTGCCGAACTGCAGAGCGCAGCGGCAATGGGGCGGCGATTCGGGGAGGCACTGGCGGAAGGGCTGAATATGGTCATGCATCCGCTGGACTCCCTGAAATCCGGCGTTTCCTGGTTGCTGGAGAAGCTCGGCATTGTCAGTAAAGAGGCCGCAAAGGCAAAACTGCCGGAAAGCGTGACGCGTCAGCAACCTGCGACGGTGAATGCAGACGGTAAAGTGATGATGCCATCGGGTGGTTTTCCATCATGGGGATATGGCTTTGCGGGGATGTATGACAGCGGCGGGTATATCCCGCGCGGGCAGTTTGGCATCGTCGGTGAAAACGGGCCGGAAATTGTTAACGGCCCGGCAAATGTGACCAGCCGGAGAAATACAGCTGCACTGGCTGCCGTTGTTGCCGGAATGATGGGCGTTGCTGCCGCGCCAGCAGAGCTTCCACTGTTGCACCCTTTGGCACTTCCCGCGAAAGGTGGAGAAGCAATTGTGAGTCGCGCAGCCACTGTGCCGCTCGTTCAACGGATTGAGGCACCGACGCAGATCATCATTCAGACGCAGCCAGGACAAAGTGCGCAGGATATTGCGCGGGAGGTGGCACGCCAGCTTGATGAACGTGAACGCAGGCTGAAGGCAAAAGCCAGGAGTAACTACAGCGATCAGGGGGGATACGACGCATGATGATGGTGCTGGGATTGTACGTGTTTATGCTGCGCACCGTTCCGTATCAGGAACTGCAGTATCAACGCAGCTGGCGACATGCGGCAAACAGTCGGGTAAACCGACGTCCGTCCACGCAGTTTCTGGGACCGGAAAACGACATGCTGACGCTTTCCGGTGTTCTTATGCCGGAAATAACAGGCGGCAGGCTGTCGTTGCTGGCACTGGAGCAGATGGCAGAACAGGGGAAAGCATGGCCCCTGATTGAAGGCAGCGGCACGATTTACGGCATGTATGTGATTGAGGGACTGAATCAGACTAAAACGGAGTTTTTCCGCGACGGTATGCCGCGTCGGATTGAGTTCACCCTGTCGCTCAAACGAGTGGATGAATCCCTGTCCGATATGTTCGGTGATCTCAGTGCGCAACTGAATAATCTGCAGGACACGGCAACGTCTGCCTTAAGCGATATCAGTAAAACGGTGGGAGGGCTGCTGTCGTGAATTTCAGCTCTGAACTGCTTAACAAAGGCAACAAAACTCCCGCATTCAGCATCAGTATTGAGGGCAGGGATATCACCACTGTGCTGGATAACCGCCTGATGAGTTTGACGCTGACGGATAACCGGGGCTTTGAAGCGGACCAGCTTGATCTGGAGCTGGATGACGCTGACGGAAAAATCGTGCTGCCGCGCCGTGGTGCGGTTATTACGCTGGCGCTGGGCTGGAAGGGGCAGCCGCTTTTCCCGAAAGGGGCATTCACAGTGGACGAGATTGAACACACTGGCGCACCGGACCGCCTGACTATCCGGGCGCGAAGTGCTGATTTTCGGGAAACGCTGAATACCCGCCGTGAAAAATCGTGGCATAAGACCACCGTCGGGGAAGTGGTGAAGGAAATAGCCGCGCGGCACAAGCTGAAGATGGCACTGGGTAAAGACCTGTCGGATAAGCTCGTGGAGCATATAGACCAGACTAATGAGAGTGACGGCAGTTTTCTGATGCGGCTGGCGCGACAGTACGGTGCCATCGCGTCGGTGAAAAATGGCAATCTGTTATTCATCCGGCAGGGGCAGGGCAAAAGCGCCACTGGTAAACCTCTGCCAGTGATCACTATCACACGCAAGGACGGCGACAGTCACCGATTTACCCTGGCAGATCGCGGAGCCTACACGGGCGTAATTGCCAGCTGGTTGCATACCCGCGAACCTGCGAAGAAAGAAAGCACCACGGTGAAGCGTAAGCGCAGAACTAAGAAGCAGAAGAAAGAGCCAGAAGCGAAGCAGGGTGATTACCTGGTGGGTACGGATGAAAACGTGCTGGTACTTAATCGCACTTATGCCAACCGGAGCAACGCCGAACGAGCGGCGAAAATGCAGTGGGAACGCCTGCAACGCGGCGTTGCGTCATTTTCGCTACAACTGGCAGAAGGGCGGGCAGATCTCTACACGGAAATGCCTGTGAAGGTCAGTGGTTTTAAACAGCCGATAGATGATGCGGAATGGACCATTACGACTCTGACACATACCGTCAGCCCGGATAACGGTTTTACAACCAGTATTGAACTCGAAGTGAAGATTGATGATCTTGAAATGGAATAAAGTGTTCTCAATATTGATATTTTGTGTATCATTACAATGATTCTGATAGCAAAGGTAGGGATCTGGATATGATGAATTGTCCAAAGTGTGGTCATGCGGCACACACAAGGAGCAGTTTTCAAGTAACTGAAAGCACCAAAGAGCGTTACTGCCAGTGCCAAAATATTAACTGCGGGAGCACTTTTGTTACTCATGAAACAGTGGTCCGGTTTATTGTGACACCCGCACTGATTGCTACTGCTCCTCCACATCCATTGCCAGGTGGTCAGGGGCATATGAATTTTTGAGAAAGAGAACCTGCTACGGCAGGTTTTTATTCATCTGGGATCTCACCCGTTTCAAGAAAATGTATAAAGCCAGGCTCATCTATGATGATTGTGCCTTTCATCCTGGCTGCCGATACTTTTGATGGGCCTGCATTGTAACCGCAACAGAGCATCTGAAGGCTTTGGGTTATAGAGGTTCTTACCGTTAATCCTTGTTCATTCGCCTTATCAACCAATCTTTCTTTATCTGCTTTCTTAAATCCGGTGAAACACACATCGAATGTATTTTTTTTCGGACCAGACTGCTTAGTGAGATGTGAGTAGCTTTCGTGGAGGAATGACGCGCATTCCTGAATGGCTTGTTCTGGTGAATCGTACTGTTTAAGAATGCGGTCTTTTCGGAAGGTTTTTATTCGATCGGTGTTCTTACAAATGCCCTGTATATGATTTTCGCTATAACTGATGCTCTGTATAGAGTGAACAGCGATACGACCATTTGCATTGATGTAAACAAAGTGAAGTTCTTCCATGTGAAACCTCTTTGCATGATTTCAAGATGGCGACAGGCAAGATGGACGCAAAAGTCTGTCGCCATTTTGCCGCCACTACCAAAGAAAAAGGGGCTACGCTTTCACGTAACCCCTTGATTTATTTGGTGGAGCTGGCGGGAGTTGAACCCGCGTCCGAAATTCCTACATCCTCGGTAC
>OKCX01000204.1_pt1 | contig 18991 bp, 14 predicted proteins | sample 1614161 | NCBI WGS metagenome assembly OKCX01 (sample SAMN04436910, study PRJEB24849) | human gut metagenome | biome: human gut; feature: NICU; material: stool | host: Homo sapiens | place: USA: Saint Louis, MO | collected 2012-05-24 | reverse complement strand
AGATCGTGCTGCTGGTGCTCATCACCGAGGTGCCGATCCTGCGGACCGTTTTCCACACCGCGCCCCTGAGCTGGGACGAATACCTGTACCTGTGCTGCATCCCCTTCGTGATCCTCGGCATCGAGGAACTCCGCAAACTCATCTGGCGGTGCCGCTTCCCCTCCGAACGGATGTAGCGTGGCGTGAGGATTGCCGATTAGGCTGTCCGCAGGGGGGCGCGATCGTCGTCACGTTATTCCGGCACGCCCCCGCTGGCGGGGGCGGGATCGGTCCATTGCCTCCGCCGCGATGCGTGACAAATATCATGTCCGTACGGGCGAGTCGTGACGTTTGCCTGTGGCGGCGGGCGGCCCTTGCTTGGGATGATGGGATCACCAAGGAAGGGAGTGGCCATGGCAACCGACAACAGAACCCTCGAACGCGTCGCGGCGACCGGCGCGATGCCGGCCGTCGTGCGGCGGAGAGCTTGCGGCTGGCCGCTGGCCGGCCATCGGATGGTGCATAGGACGGAGGATGCATGGTGCGCGAAGCGAGTGAGACCGGCGGGGTGGATTCCGACGCCAGGCGCCAGGTCCGTCATCATGCCCAGCGCCGGCCAAGGGGCGCGCGCAGGCGTGCCGCAGCCCCTCGTCCGCGCCCGTACTCCACGTATTCGTTCGAACAGACCGTCGATGTCACCGATGTGGTCACGGAACGCAAGCGTCTGCGCCGTTCGCTGCTGATCATGCGCGTGATCGCGCTGCTGCTGTTGATCGCGTCCATCACCGTGGCGGGGTTCCCCGTGGTCATGCAGTACCGCAGCTCGCTGGCATTGGCGAGGACGTCTACCGAGGCCGCCCAGCACGTGGAGGGCTGGCCGTACCCTCAAGCCGAGGATTCCCTGGCGTCCGCGCATGAATATAACCGCAAGCTTGTCGAGTCCGGTCAGCCGGTGTTGGGCGAGGCGGTCGACCCGTTCTCGTCGGCGCAGGGCGGATCGCATGCGAAAGGCGAGGATTCGGCCGCGTCCAAGGATAAGGAGTACCAGTCCCAGCTGGACAGCGGCAACGGCGTGATGGGCACCATCAAGGTGCCGAGCGTGTCGATCGAGCTGCCGATCTACCACGGCACGTCCGAGGAGGCGTTGGCCTCCGGAGCCGGCCATCTGTATGGCACGAGCCTGCCGGTAGGCGGCGACTCGACGCATTCGGTGATCACCGGTCACCGCGGCCTGGTGGAGGCCCTGATGTTCACCCGTCTCGACGAGGTGAAGAAGGGCGACTTCTTTTATATAGAGGTGATGGGCGAGACGCTCGGCTACGAGGTCGACCGCATCACGGTGATCGAGCCGGACGACACGAGCCAGCTGAAGATCGTGCCGGGCGAGGACCGCGTCACGCTGATGACCTGCACGCCATATGGCGTGAACACGCATCGTCTGCTGGTGTCGGGCCACCGCGTGGAGATCCCGCTGCCCGCGCCCAAACCGGGCGACGTGCACGACGGCCGCAATATGGGCGTGATCGTCGGCGCCTGCCTGCTGCTCGGCGGCTGGCTGCTGGCCGCCCTGATCACGCGCCTGCGCCACCTACCCTGGCGCGTCATGCGCCACGCCGTCTGGCGCCCCCGCTGACCCCGTATCAGTCCATGAGAGGGCCGTCGGCGCAGCCGACTGAGGGGAGCAATGCTTCCCGCCCAAGTCCTCCAGCCTCCGCCCCCGCTGGCGGGGGCCGTCGGCGCAGCCGACTGGGGGGGGGCATGGTCGCAAAAACATCAATCCCGTGCCACGCAGCCTCCGCCTCCCCAACCCAATCCAGCACCCCGTAATCCCCTAATTCCCCGTTCCCCTAAACCTTCGAATTTCTTAGAAACGCTTAGTTGGCGCTAAGATTTCCTTCGTCCCCCGTAGTACGGCGTGTCATTCCGTAATTTGGCGATTTTATCTCGTCTCGAAGGGGTGAACTTTCGAGGGGCTGCAAACGCTCGAAATCAACCGATATTCGGTATTCACGAGGGGGAGTTCACTCCCCCGTCAGGGTGTACGCGAACCGGGGTAATCGCAATTAACGTCGCCCATTATAGGCGCGTACTGGGCTTTGGTATGCGCGAACGACAGTAAGAGATGGACGACACTATGAAGAAGATCTCAGATTGGTTCGCCGGGGCGAAGGCGGGGGTGTGCCGGAACGTTGGCACGAAGATCGTAGCCATGGTCGCCGCAGTAGCGATGCTTGGGGGCGTTGCCGGCGTGAGCATGACCGCCATGGCCGAGGAAGGCCAGACGCCTGACGTTCAGACGACGCAGCAGGCTACCCCCACCACGGACACCGCCACGACCAACGACGATGCGTCAGCCGATGGCGCCGCGACCGGCTCGCTGCTGGTTGATGAGACGTTCAAGAACAGCACGTTCTCCGATCCTTCCAAGTGGTCGACCAAGGATGGCGCGTGCCTGACCGCTAGCGGCTGCTCCAACACGATGGATACTTCTGACATTCAGCAGAAGGGCGATGGCACGGGCTATCTGCAGCTCACGGATGGCTCCACCAGCAAGAGGGGTTCCGTGCTGTACAATCAGGCGATCCCGTCTGGCAATGGTCTGGACATCACCTTTGATTACTACATGTATGGCGGTGATAAGTTTGACGGCAACTATGGCGATGGCATCAGCTTCTTCCTGACCGATGGTGCCGCCACGCTGAGCCAGACCGGTGCCGGTGGCGCCGGCATGGGCTATGCGTCCGTGGATGAGGACGGTGCCGGCAGCGGGGCTCGTGTGGAGGGCATCGCTCAGGGTGTTCTGGGCATCGGTCTTGACGAGTTCGGCAACTTCAGCAAGCAGTCCATATACTCTCCTGGCAGCACGGAGCGCGTCACCGGCGGCAACGACTGCACCGTTCCCTATGACGGTGGTCCCCACACGGTGACCTTGCGTGGCAAGGGTGCCCAGGATGACAACGGCAAGTGGAACAACGGATACTGCGTCGTCGCCGGCGCTCAGCAGGACAGCAGCTTCCATACCGGTACGGCCACCACCTCCGAGAATGACAGCAACGGCAAGACGGTTCGCGTGCTGATCTCCGAGCCGAACGCAGATGATGGATTCCAGACTGTCACCGTCTACATTGACGGCACGCAGGTGGTGTCTCATACGCTTGACTACAAGCTGCCCACTACCATCAAGTTCGGTTTCTCCGCCGGCACCGGTGCGGCCAGCCAGGCCCAGCTGATCCGCGGCCTGAGCGCGCACTCGGTCAAGAGCCTGACCGCCATCGATCTGGTCAAGGCCGTGAGCAAGGATGCGTACCCGGATGCGGACACCCATATCTTCAAGTCCGGCGACACGGTTCCGTATGTGTTCACTGTGACCAACGGCGGCACCACCACGCTGAACAACGTGACGGTCACCGATCCCAATATCTCGAATATCTCCTGCCCGAACACGCCGCTCGCTCCCGGCAACCCGATGACCTGCACCGGTGAGCTGACCCTGACCGACGACATGGTCAAGGACGGCAAGTTCACCAACACCGCGACCGCAACCGGCACGGACGGCGACAAGACCGTCTCGGACATCGATTCCGTGACCATCAATACGGTCAAGCCCCTTGGCGCGCCGGATCATCACAAGAAGATTCTGAGCAACGGCAATGGTTCGTACACGCTGAACCTCGACGTGGTGGGTGATTCTACCGAGTCCACCACGACCACGGTCCAGCCGCTGGACATCGCTCTGGTCCTGGACGTGTCCGGTTCTATGGCGGATCCTATGGGAGACGATTCCTACTCTGAGGTGTATGCCCTTGACACTGATAGTTCGTATTACGTGCTTGTGGACGGCCAGTATGAAAAGGTGTCATACAACAGCAAACGTGAACAATGGCGTTACCAAAGTGGCCAGGAGTGGGTTACCGTGACTCCGAGGACGAGTGCTGATGATACGAATCAGTCGCACACACAGTTCTATTCCCCTTCTTCGAAGATTGATGCTTTGAAGACCGCTGTGAACAATTTCATCAGCGCGACGGCTGCCGAGAATGCGAAGATTAACGATCAGACTCAAGGCCAAGGGGATCTGAACCGAATCGCATTGGTGAAGTTCGCCGGTAATACGTCGGATTCTGTTGGTAACGATCATTACCGCGATGGTCGGTATACCTACAACAACACGCAGATTGTGAGTGAATTGACGTCGGATCTTTCTGGTTTGGCGAATACGGTCACTTCGCTTGATGCGGCAGGTGCTACGCGGGCTGATTACGGTTTCCAGAAGGCTCAGGTCGCATTGCAGAGTGCGCGTCCCAATGCGAAGAAGGTCGTCATTTTCTTCACGGATGGCTTCACGGATGGTCAGCCGACATCGAGCGACTCCTTCGAGGATACGGTCGCGAATGATGCGATTAAGAATTCCAAGGCGTTGAAGGATGCCGGGGCGACGGTCTATTCCATCGGCGTGTTCGCGGATGCTGATCCGAGCAACACCTCGACCGACCAGAAGAATCGTTTCAATGCGTACATGCATGGTGTTTCCAGCAATTATCCGAATGCCACGGCATGGAACAATCTTGGTCAGCGTGCTGATGGCAGCGACTATTACAAGGCTGCTTCGAATGCCGATGATCTGAACAAGATTTTCTCTGAGATTCAGCAGGAGATCACGACGGGTACCTCGTATTCGAACGTGTCGATCACGGATGAGCTGTCGAAGTATGTGCAGCAGTCCGGCATCGAATACTCCGATGCTGCGGATGGTAACGGCTTCCATACGGTGACGGACGGCGTGACCCTGACTGTCAAGGATACCGACGGCAATCCGCAGACGCTTGCTTCGGATCAGTACACGCTGCTGTTCAACCCGGCCGGCAACGGTACGGTGAAGGCGCAGTTCGCCTCCGGTTACAAGCTGCAGAAGGGGTGGACGTACACGCTGTCCTACAACGTGGATCTCACCCAGACCGCCTACGACGAGTATGCAGCGAACAATGGTGGTTACGGCAACGTGACCGGCGATAAGGACACGGACATCAATATCGAGAATCCGACATCCTCCGAGAAGCCCGGTTTCCACAGCAACGACTACGCCTACGTCACCTACACGGCGGATGGCAAGGAGAAGAACGATCCTTACGGGCACCCGGTGGTTCAGGCCGCTGATGGCTCGTTGCAGGTGAGGAAGGATTGGGACCCGGTTACCCCGGGTGCCGATTCCGTGACCGTCAAGGTGTATAAGTCCGTTGACGGCAAGGAGACTCAGGTCGGTGACCCGTTGACGCTGAATGCCGAGAACAGCTGGACTGCTACGGTTGATCATCTCGCTCCGGGCAAGTATGTCGTCAAGGAGGAAACCGTCGGCAACTATGAGTCGAAGGTCGTCTGGACTGACAACGACAGCGAGCTGACCACCACGGACGTGTGGAAGGATGCGGCCAGGACGATCTCGGCCACGATCACAAACACGCAGGAGACGGTGACGCTGGACGGTTCCGCGTTCGTGAACGTCGAGAAGATCGTCAAAGGCAAGGATTGGCCGACCGATACGGCGTTCTCGTTCACGCTTACTGGCGAGGACAAGGCTCCGATGCCGCAGGCCGAGGGCAAGGATCAGTCGACGCTGACCCTGTCTAAGGATGGCGACAAGAACGAGCGGATCGGTTCGTTCAACAGCATCGCGTTCCCGTATCCGGGCAAGGGCAAGACTGAGACCTACACGTACACGGTCGTGGAGAACGGTGCCAACGGCGCCGCCCAAGCCGGTGGCGTCAAGGGTGGGTTCAACTACTCCAAGGCGAAGTACCAGGTCACGGTGACCGTGTCCGAACAGAACGGCAAGGCTCAGGCCGTGGTTTCCAAGATCGAGCAGATCGTGGACGACAACGGCAAAGAACTTAAGCCGGCCGCGGATGTGACCGAATCGAAGATCGCGTCGTTCACGAACATGTATGTGTCCGTGTCGAGTCTGCCTTTGACCGGTGGTACGACCGCTCGTGACTGGCTGGTCTATGGCGGTGGCATGGGCTTGGCGGTTTTGCTCGCCGGTGCCGGCTACACCATCTGGCGCAAGCGCCAGCTGGTGTGACGGTCCTGTCGTGCCCCCGCTGGCGGGGGCTGCCCGGCGAGAGCCGGACTGGGGGTGGTCCTGGCTCCCTTCTGTGAGGGGAAGCTGGCCGCCGCAGGCGGGCTGAGGGGAGCGAAGGTTCCTCGCACAATTTAAGGATTTGCGGATCGCAGAGGCTTGTGTGGTCTCGGCCTTTCGCGATTGCAGAAAACAGTAGGAAATAACAAGTAAGGAAGAGAGGATTTCTCATGAGGATGAGGAAACTTTTCGCAGGCGTCATCGCTGCGGCGACGATGCTGGGTGGTCTGGCCCTCGGCGCCTCCACCGCCAACGCGGCCGACGGCGACGTGACCATCACGGTGAACAACGCTCAGGCCGGTCATACGTACACTCCGTATCGGTTTGCCACGTTCGGTACTCCTCAGCAGGTTGATGGAAAGACGTATGTTGAGGTTAAGGTTGTCAATGAGGCTTGGAATACTGCGTTGGAGACTGCGCTGACCACGAGCACTGCGGCGCAGGGCCAGCCGTCCAATGCGCTGGTCACCAAGGGTACTGATGGTAAGTACACTGCCGGCGCTCAGGATGTGTCCTCGTACAGCAGCAACTGGGCTGCGTATGTGGCCACGTTGACTCCGGCGCAGCTGCGCCAGTTCGCTGCGCTGCTGACCGCGCCTACGAGTACGCAGGCTAGCGGTGCCGCGCTGACTCCGTCGGAGGAGCAGCAGGGTACGAGTCAGAACATTACAACGGCGGGTGAGGGTTGGTACCTGGTTACCGATTCCTACAAGTCTGGTGATACGGCCGTGTCCGGTCTGAACGCGATCGTTGCCACTTCGATCAATGGTGTTACCGGTGACTTCGTGACTGGTGACGAGCAGACTGGCCAGGGCAACATCACCGCTCTTGGCGCGTTCAACGCGAAGAACGAGAATATTCCGACCGTTGACAAGACCGTCGCGGATGCTGCGAACCCCAATGTCGACTTCAACGGCCAGACCGTGAAGATCGGCCAGAAGCTGTCCTTCGCCGTCAAGGGTTACATTCCCTCCACCGCGAGTGGTTACGACTCCTACCCGTACTACATCAAGGATGTCGCTTCCAAGGGCTTGACCGTCAACAATGGTGTCAAGGTCTACGCGAGCGATGACGCGAATCTTGATACTGCGGCGGATACGCTGCTGCCGGCTAACGCGTATACGTTGGTTGGTCCGACTGTTCAGAACGACACGACCACGCTGACTGAAGTGAGCTTTACGGATGCGAAGTCGTACGCTGGCAAGTACATCTTCGTGACTTACACTGCAACGGTGAATGCCGACGTGCTCGAAAACGCCAACAAGGTGACTAACGAGGCGCAGGTGTCCCGTGACAATCAGAACTGGAGCGATCCGAAGAAGACTGAGAACGACACTCTCTCCTTCGAGTTCACCAAGACCAACAAGGATGGCTCCGAGAAGCTCGAGGGTGCCACCTTCAGCATCAAGGACGGACAGACCGCCCTTAGGTTCGTCGCTTTGGCGACTAAGGGAGAGTATCGTCTTGTCACTTCGGATGATACGAACACGGTTAACGTGGTGACTTCGCCGGCGTCCGGCAAGATCGTGGTCAAGGGTCTTGCTGCCGGCACCTACACGGTGACCGAGGAGACTGCTCCTGCCGGTTACTCGTCCACGTTCAAGCCGACCTTTACGGTGACTATTGCCAAGGGCCAGGCGCAGGTTCTGACCGAGACCGGCTCCGTGAAGTACGGTCTGGTCGACAGCGTTAAGAATGAAGTTCACAACGTGAAGAATGTGTCTGAGCTGCCGCTGACCGGTGCCGCCGGCACCGCACTGTTCACGGTGATCGGCCTGCTGCTGGCCGGTGCCGCCGCGACCGTGGCGCTCAAGTCCCGCGAGACCAAGCGCGCCCTGCGCGCCTGATCCGGGCATAACCCTCCTCATCCCCTCGTCGTCGCGATCCAACTCGTGGCGAACGTAGGGGATGCGGAACGGCGACCCATATCGTAATCGGTTCTCCGCACTCGTTGATTCGGTGCGGAGAACCGATTCGCATATTTGGACACATTCTGATATCGGGGGTATATTCGGGGTGTATGTTCCAACGACGGGGTAAGTTGGGACTACGTTGCATTGCAGCAGCGGAGAGGCTGACAGAGAAGGCCGAGGTGTGACATGGCACATGGGGGAGGGGCGTTCAGCCCCGATGAAATCAACTATCTGAAGTCGTTGCCGGCCGTGTCGGAGGCGACGAGCACTCGCATCACGTATTCCGAGGCGTTCAAGCGCTCGAGTCTGCGACGGTATATGGCCGGCGAAAGTCCGGTCAAGCTGTTCCGAGAGGCGGGCATGTCCCCGGAACTGATCGGCTACAAACGCATCGAGCGGGCGTTCGCTCGGTGGAAGAAGGCGGAAGCGGGCGCCGTCCGGGGCGACCCGTCGGACGAGGGGCGCAGATCCTGGAAGGGGGGTGCCGATGATGGGACCTCCCAAGCACGGCTCTCCGATAGGGAGGGCCTTGCGCGCGCCGGGCAGACGATCGATATGCCGTTGCCCGGCAGCGAGGCGTCGCGCAAATTCGATATCCGTGACGTGCTGATCTTCCAGCAGATCAGGCGCATCGACGAGCTTGAAGCGCAGGTGGACCGGTTGCGCGCGCAACTGGATCATATGGATGCGTGCGGATCGGCTGCGGGTGACGATGCCGGTGATCCATCCGTGAATGATTGATCGGTGGACGCTCCTGCTGAATGAATAATCTGGCGGCTTGCCTATGCCGTATTGACCACCCTCAGCCTCGCTTCGTGAGCCAGCTCCCGCCAGCGGGAGCCTGTCGGCAGCGCCACGGTTCAACGGCCTGGCATATGCTCCGCAAGCGTGGCGCTCGTGCGGTGTCCGCATGGTGGGTCTTCGCCCGCGTCGAATGCCGCGCAATCAGTATAATCGTGCCGCTTGCGTAGAATAGCGACAGGCACAACCCCTCGGAGAGAATGGATAACAGTGGCGCTCATCGTGCAGAAGTTCGGCGGCTCGTCGGTCGCCGATACCGATTCGATCAAGCGCGTGGCCAAGCGCGTCGTCGAAACGAAGAAAAAGGGCAACAAGGTCGCCGTGGTCGTCTCGGCAATGGGCGACACGACCGATGACCTCATCGATCAGGCGATGAGCATCGATTCCAATCCTCCCGAGCGTGAAATGGACATGCTCATGACCGCGGGCGAGCGCATCTCGATGAGCCTGCTCGCGATGGCGATTCATGCGGCGGGCGACCGCGCCCACTCGTTCACCGGTCAGCAGGCGGGCTTCTTCACCGATGCCCGGTACGGCGCCGCCCATATCAAGGCCGTCAAGCCCGAGCGTGTCAAGAACGCGCTGTCGCTGGGCGATGTGGCGATCGTCGCCGGATTCCAGGGCATCAATGCGAAGGGCGACGCGACCACGCTCGGCCGTGGCGGTTCCGACACCTCCGCGGTGGCGCTGGCGGTGGCGCTCGGCGCCGACATCTGCGAGATCTACACCGACGTGGACGGCATCTTCACCGCCGATCCGCGCATCGTGCCGACCGCGAAGCGCATTCCGGCGATCGGGTACGACGCGATTCTGGAGATGGCCAGCTGCGGTTCCAAGGTGCTGGCGCTGCGCTGCGTCGAGTATGCGCAGCGATTCAACATGCCGTTGCATGTGCGCAGCTCCTTCTCGCATCGTCCCGGCACTCTGGTGGTGCCCGACGGCGTCGATCCGCGCACGCTGCCCAATCTGGACTGATCCGGCGGGACGGTCGGCGCCGGCCTCGCGTTGCGAGCGGTGCCAGACCGGACGCACAAGTACAGTAATCAATCACGCAAAAGCTACGTAACAAGCAAAGGCAATCACATGAGCGACAACAACGACAACAAGTCCATGGGCGATCTGTTCCCCGATCTCGGCCCCGAGGCCCCGGTCATCTCCGGCATCGCACACGACCGCTCCGAGGCGCTGGCCACCGTGCGCGGCGTGCCGAACGAGCCGGGCATGGCCGCGAAGGTATTCACCGAGCTGGCGTCCGCCGGCGTGAACGTCGACATGATCGTGCAGGCCGGCGCGTCCGTGGGCACCGCCGACATCTCCTTCACCGTGCCGGAAGCCACGGTCCGCGAGGTCGAGAACGTGCTTATCGACAAGCACGATGAGCTGGGCTACCGTTCGTTCGACGTCGACACCAACGTCGGCAAGGTCGCCGTCGTCGGCGTCGGCATGAAGACCCACTCCGGTCTGGCCGCCAAGTTCTTCACCGCGCTGAGTGAGGATGGCATCAACGTGCTGATGATCTCCACCTCCGAGATCCGTATCGCCGCGCTCGTCCCGCTCGAGCAGCTCGACGGCGCCGTGCGCGCGCTGCACACCGCCTACGGCCTCGACGCCGATCAGATCGAAGCCGTCGTGTACGGCGGCACCGGCCGCTGATATAGCCGGTTTCGCCTCTTTTCGCCGGGCTTATCGCCCATCGGGTCTATCGGGCCGCCGCGGGTAACCTCGCGGCGGCCCTTTGACTGCCGTGTGCTCGGACGCATTCGGGTACTTGGCGCTGCCGCATCAGTTTCGGCATGCTCCCGCCAGCGTCCGCCTCACGGCTTGGTTCGGCAATGAGAGCGAGGTACGGCGAAATCGGTTTGACGGAGGTATAAACTCTGATGAAACTCTGCTGACATACGGCCGGTTTTGGGCCTCCGTCAGGCTGTATGCCAGCTTCGCCGGTCTGGATGACGCAATGTGGGGTTTGCCCTCGCCGAGAGCAAACCCCACATTGCGCAACGAGGAGCTGTCGCCTACTTCTTGGTGATGTAGCCCAGCGCCTTGAGCATTTCGGCGCATTCGAGCGCGCCGCCGGCGGCGCCGCGCAGGGTGTTGTGCGCCAGACCGACGAACTTCCAGTCGAAGATCGAGTCCTCGCGCAGTCGGCCGATCGACACGCCCATACCGCCCTCGTAGTCGACGTCGAGCTTGACCTGCGGGCGGTCATCCTCGGTCAGGTACTGGATGAACTGCTTCGGCGCGTGCGGCAGCTCGAGGCGTGCGGCCTCGGACGTGTAGTTGACCAGACGGTCGATCAGTTCCTCCTTGGTCGCCTTCTTGCCGAAGTTGAGGAACACGGTGGCGGTGTGGCCGTTGAGCACGGGCACGCGGATGCACTGCGAGGTGATCCGGAGCGGACCGTCGAAGGGTACGATCTCGCCTTTCTCCGCGTCCACGTGACCGAAGACCTTGAGCGGCTCCTTTTCGGACTTGGCTTCCTCGCCGGAGATGAACGGGATGATGTTGCCCATCATCTCGGGCCAGTCCTTGAAGGTCTTGCCGGCGCCGGAGATCGCCTGATACGTGCTCACCACGACCTCGCGCGGCTCGAATTCCTTCCATGCGGCCAGCGCCGGGGTGTACGTCTGGATCGAGCAGTTGGGCTTGACGGCGATGAAGCCGCGCGTGGTACCCAGGCGCTTGCGCTGGTGCTCGATCACCGCGAAGTGCTCCGGGTTGATCTCCGGAACCACCATCGGCACGTCCGGGGTCCAGCGGTGCGCGCTGTTGTTGGACACGACCGGGGTCTCCGTCTTCGCGTAGCGCTCCTCGATGGCGCGGATCTGATCCTTGGGCATGTTCACCGCGGAGAACATGAAGTCGACGTTGGCCGCGACCGCTTCGGCGTCGTCGCCGTCGACGACCACCATGTGCTTCGCGTATTCGGGCATCGGCGTTTCCATCTTCCAACGGTCGCCGACGGCTTCTTCATAGGTCTTGCCGGCGCTGTGCGCGGACGCGGCGAGGGTGACGACCTCGAACCACGGGTGGTTCTCAAGCAGCGTCAGGAAACGCTGGCCGACCATGCCGGTGGCGCCGAGAATGCCGACTTTCAACTTTTCGGACATAACAACCTCTGGGGGTAGATGGGATCGGATCGGGATCGAGCGGCCGTACTACATGGCCGCACGCATGCACTCCATCTTACGAAGAGCCCGGCACAAGCGATGCGCCGCTCCCATATGATGGCCGGTGGGGCGGTGAATGAGGCTGGCTTGCGCGGAAGGCTGCGCATGCCGTGAATGCGGTAGGTGAAATGCGGGTTCCAATAATGTGCGGGGCAAGGAAGCTCGTCTTTAATCTATTGGAACTCAGATGTGATTCATCCTTGAATCACTTGTGTTTGCTGATATTTAAATGTTGTGTTATATTTATGTCATAAATGATTCAGCGTTGAATCAACGTATTGATTCAACGCTGAACTAACTCAGTGAGGAGGAGTGATATTGGAAAGCAATATATCCAATGAGCATGGGCTTAATGATGAACGTGGCGGACAGTATGGGCAGCCTGTGGGCGCTTCGCTCGTTATTGACGAACGGGAGGTCGTGTCGCCGATCGATGACAGGATGTTTGGATCATTCGTTGAGCATCTTGGTCGCTGCGTGTATACCGGCATCTACGAACCGGGACATCCGTGTGCGGATGATCATGGTTTTCGGCGAGATGTCATCGATCTGGTGAAAGAGCTCGGAGTGACGACCATACGTTATCCAGGTGGTAATTTCGTATCCGGCTATAGATGGGAGGACGGCGTCGGTCCGGTATCCAGGCGTCCGCGACGGCTTGATCTTGCTTGGCATTCCACGGAAACCAATGCATTTGGACTGCATGAAATGGTTGATTGGCTGGACGCGGTTGGCGGCAACGAATTGATGGAAGCCGTGAACTTGGGCACCAGAGGCCTTCAGGAAGCGCTGGACTTGCTTGAGTATGCGAACATTCCCTCGGGGACGGCGTTGTCTGATCTACGCCGATCGAACGGCGCAGATCAGCCGTTCGATATTCGCATGTGGTGTCTGGGCAATGAGATGGATGGGCCGTGGCAAACAGGTCATAAAACGGCGGAGGAATATGGTGCTTTGGCGGCGTCCGTCGCGCGTGGCATGAAATCCATGGATTCCGGTCTTGAATTAGTGGTGTGCGGATCGTCGTCGCATGGAATGGATACGTTCGGTTCGTGGGAAGCGACGGTGCTGGAACATGCCTATGAGGTGGCGGACTTCATTTCCTGTCACGCTTACTACGCTCCCAAGTCGGGAGATATGGCCAGTTTCATGGCGTCTGGTGCGGATATGGATGCATTCATCAATGAAGTCGGAGCTGTCGTCGATTCGGTTAAGGCTCGCAAAAAGACGGATCACGACGTTTTCATCAGTTTTGATGAATGGAATGTGTGGTATCTCGAAGGTGAGGCGGATAAGAATCCCGAAGGAATCGACAACTGGCCGGTGGCGCCGCGGCTGCTGGAGCAGTGCTACACGTTGGCCGATGCGGTGGTGTTCGGCGATCTGCTGCTGACGTTGCTTAGGCATGCGGACAGGGTGCGCTCGGCAAGTCTGGCTCAGCTGGTGAACGTGATTGCGCCGATTATGACGGAACCGGGAGGGGCGGCTTGGCGGCAGACGATCTTCTATCCGTTTGCTTTGACTAGCGGCCTCGCCAAGGGGGGCAAGGTCCTGAATGTGCATCCGATATCGGAAAGTGTGAAGACCGAGCGCTACGGCGACGTGGACATGATTGACGCCACGGCGGTTCGTATGATCGACGGCGGATTGGCCATATTTGCGGTGAACCGGTCGCTGGAGAGCACCGTTGATCTTACGGTGAATGTGGCGAGTCGGCATTACGGATCGGTTGTCGCAAAAACATTGCATGACGATGACTGGTATGCGTGCAATACCTGCGCTCAGCCTAATCGGGTCAAACTGTCGTGCAACGAGACCGTTGCCCTTGACGGAGATGCGGGAACGGTGCGGATCGCGTTGCCTCCTGTCTCTTGGACCGCCATCGAGCTGCGACTCATTGACGGCCATGAAAACATCATCAGGAGCGAGGGGAGGGAAGTGGTGTCTATAGCAGATCAACTAGCGATATGACAATGCCGGAGTGGTTTGCGGCGAAAATCCATGAGATTTCGTGAGATGCGGAATGATGATGACAAAGGAGTTGCAATGAAGAACCGGACAATGAAAATGGGAGCTTTTGTCATGGCGGGAGCTCTGTCGCTATGTGCGCTATCAGCCTGCGGATCGAATACCGCCGGAGGTGACGAGGGCCATGTGTATTTCCTGAGCGGTAAGCCTGAAGTCGTGGATCAGTTTCAGACACTTGCCGACGAGTATGGGAAAGAAACCGGCGTTGATGTCGAATTTCAGTCCGCTACGGCCGGAGATTACGAGTCGACGCTGAGTTCCGAACTGGCGAAATCCAATCCTCCCACCATGTTTATTCTGGGCGGATTCGACCACTTCGCCAAGTTCAAGGACTATTTGCTGCCGTTGCAGGACTCGGAGGAGTATTCTCTGCTCAACGATGAGGGCAAGGCAAATGCCTTGAAGGAAGGTGATGATGTCTATTCTCTGCCATTTGTAGCGGAATGGTATGGCATCATCTACAACAAAAAGATCATCAGGGAATATGCGTCCAAGGATTATGCGGTTATTGACAGCGACAAGGATATCGTGAACTATGACACGTTGAAATCTGTAATGGACGATATCCAGAAGCATAAAGATGATCTGGGGCTGGATGGCGCAGTGGCAAGCCCGGGGCTGGATCCGTCCGATGACTACCGTTTCAGCGCGCATATGAGTCGTTTGCCGATATTCTACGAATACAAGGATGCCGGGGTGACGTTCGAGCCGGAGATCAAGGGCACCTATCTTGATAATTACAAGAGTTTATTCGATACGGAAGTAAACGATAGTCCTACTCAGGCATCTATGCTCAGCACCAAGACTTACGAGGATGTGACCTCTGAATTCTCGCTTGGTAAGGTCGCGTTCTATCCAAATGGCGTGTGGGCGTATTCGCAGATTAAGGGCAACGATGTGGATGATAAGGATCTTGGCATGCTGCCTTATTACATGGGTATCCCCGGGGAGGAGGACTATGGTCCCGGATCAGCCTATGACAACGCATTCGCCATCAACAAGAAGGCCAGCAAGAAAGACCAGGAAGCTTCTTTGGCGTTCATCAAATGGATGGTCTCCAGCGACAAGGGCCGTGAGAGTCTGTCAAAGGACATGGGTTTTTCGGTTCCGTTCACCACATTCGACAATGACAAATACCAGCCGGATAATCCTCTGACCAAGGAATCCCGTGCCTATGAGAAGGAGGGGAAGCCGTCGGTGACCGGTTTCACTCAACCGGGGCAGGCATGGCGTGATGGCATCGCTGCAGCGCTCGTCGAGTACGTTCAGGGAACCGGTGACTGGTCTGGGGTGAAGAAGGCTTTTGTCGGTGGATGGAAGACCGAGTGGCAGAACTACAAGACCAAGATGGGAATGGTGCCGCAGGCGCAAAAGTTCGAGTAGCGATACCGAGCCGAGATGCGAGGCGTCAAACGTCGAGCATTGAAGACTGCCATTCAAATATGGGGAAACGGATGCATTCGGATTCATGCCGGGTGCATCCGCTATGTTATGAGGTAGATCGACACGTGCGTGATTAAGGATGGAGTATGTCAAAACGGGTTACGCTGGCGGATGTTGCCCGGGAAGCCGGGGTGTCGTATAAGACGGTCTCCAACGTCGTCAATCACTCGGGACGCATGAGTGAGGTGACTCGTGCTCGTGTCAATGAGGTGATTACGCGTCTCGGGTACAGCGTGAATGTCTCCGCCCGTTCGTTGAAGATGGGATCAAGCCACTTGATTGGTCTGGCGGTGAATAATTTTCTGCAGCCATTTACCGCGTACTTGGTGACTATGGTCGTTCAGGAAGCAAAACGTCGCGGCTACGGCGTGGTGGTCGATATTTACGATGATGACATGACTGATCTGGTCAAGGATGCTCCTTCCATGGCTGCCGACGGCTGGATTCTGTTCGCGGCCTATCCGGTTCCGGATAAAGGAGCCATGTTGTCATGGAACATGCCTACCGTGCTGACCGGTGACGTTCCCTCCTATGGGAAGGCGGATCTGGTTACGATGCCTAATTTGGAAGGTGCTTATGCGGCGACCAAATGTGTGCTTGACCGGGGATGCCAAAGAATCGCAGTTATCGGCGCGCCGGAAAGTGTTGCGCAACTTGATGATGAGACATTGGATGATAATGCGGTTCGGAAATGTCAGGAACGAGTATTGTCTTCCGAACAGGGATCGGCCTTACGACTAAGGGGATTCATACGTGCCATGAATGACTGTGGCCTTACCCCTGACTGGCGATTGATGCGTCCGGGAGGAGATTGGACCAGCAGCTTCGGCGCCGCCGCGATGGCGTCTCTGCTCGCCGCTGACGACATGATTGATGCGGTGGTGTGCATGAATGATGCGCTGGCGCTTGGCGCAATGTCCGAGCTGCAGAAGCGTGGACGGCGCATTCCTGACGATGTCAGGGTGATTGGCTATGACAACATCAAGGAATCGCGGTATTCTGCGCCCACGTTGAGTACGATCGATCCTGATATCGAAGATTATGCGAAGAATGCTGTCGCCATGCTTCTTGAACGTATCGGTGGCTATGCCGGCGAAGCTCGGACGTATGTGACGTCCTATCGTCTTATTGAACGGCAGTCCACTGGCGGTATGCTAATTCCGTCTGATTGAGTCCGGATATCGCCTATTGCGTATGGCTGTTGTACGCTCTTCTGGTCCTTCCGCATGGTATGCCTATGGAGATAGCTGGCCGAGTGGCGAGTTGATGTCATCATCGACGGATAAATGCAATCATGCCAATTATGACTATTGTCATTTTTGTCAGTTTTAGCTATGATGGTGCTATCGGACAAGGAGGGATCATGAGTGCTGTGCTTGAGATGCCTCATGCGAAAGATACGGTAATTCCGCGAGGCGAGCGCGCATTGGTCGGGGCCGATGGCGATGTGATGGAGCTGAACGCGGAAGCGTATGAGGCCGCGATGAATGCTGCTATGGGCGTCATGGGCCGGCATCGAATGATAACTACCGGTGAGGCGGCAAAACTGTTGAATTGTTCGGCCCGTACCGTTGCTCGCATTCTTGATTCCGGTCGTCTCCCATTCATGCGCAATGGTTCGGCTGGCCGCCGCATGGTAGACGTGTCGGATGTGATGGCTTATCAGCGGCACGAGCGTGTCCGCATGGAGCGGTCGTTGTCTTCGATGCGCTGCGCGGCGACGGAAATGGGTCTGTACGATGAGGATGACGAGGCGTATGTTGCTGAATTCGACTGACGGGAAGGCGGGAGCATTATGGCAAAACCTGTTGTGCTGCTGGACGCCAATGTGTTCCCCACGGTTTGGCTGCTCGATATTCTGCTGACGCTGGATGAGCGTCAAGTTATTGATGCCGTATGGTCGGAAAAAATATTGGAGGAAGCACGACGTGCGCTTATCGAACGTCGCCGCCGCACTCATGAGCAGGCGGATCGTCTGTTGGCCTGCATAGCACCCATGAATCCAACTCATTGCGTATATGGGTGGGAGGGATTGGAACCGGCTCTTGATTTGCCAGACAAAGACGATCGTCATGTGCTTGCCGCTGCGCTGACATCCGACGCCGATTACATTGTTACCTATAATCTCAAGGATTTTCCCGAGAAGGACATGCGCCGGTATCCGGTGCGTGTCCTTCATCCGGACGAACTGCTATGCGCATTGCTTGAACGAGATCCCGACGGCGTGATGGACTCCATGTACCAGATCGTTCGCAACAAGGAGAATCCTCCTCGTACGATGTCCGAAGAGCTTGAACATTTGCGCAAGCTCAGACTGAATCGTTTTTCTGATGCCGTGCAGGCTCTTGCCTGATAGTGGGATACCGATCGGTTTGGTATGGCGGTTGCTATTCCGCTCCGCGCGGCGCTGGTAGGCTGGTGAATATGTCAAAGGCATCAGCAGAAGCGCAAAGGCAGTTGGACCGTCTCGTGGCGTTGGGGTACCCGGATGTGGCGGACATCAGCGCCGCCGCGTTCCGCGCGCTCGCCCGGCCGCTGATCGGCGCGCTGGAGCAAAGCGATCTGGGATCCGATATCCTGCTGGTCCCCACGAGGGAGCTGGTATCGCCCGAATCGCTGATCGCCCGAACCAGCATCAATCGCATGGCCGGATTCACGACGATGCCGCCGCGCGATATCGCCAGCTTCCTGCCCCAGGACGGCTTCGAGCCGCCAGAAGGGCCGTTCTACTTGGTCGTCGAACCGCATACCGGCACCTGCTACATCAACCGCGAACCGGATGTGGCCCGCAAGCTCATCGACTCCGACGAGCGCCTGCCGCTCACGCTTGAGGAAGGCCTCGCCATCGCCACCCAGCACCCCGAATGGCTGCTGGAGAAGAACGGGTTCAACCTGCTTGGCTCGCGCAGCGCCGACGGGCGGGTGCCGAGCATCTGGATGAGTCAGAACGCGCCGCGTCTTGGCGCGGTGTGGCCCAACTCCCGCCATACGTGGCTGGGCAACGCCTACTGCGTGGCCCGCCGTGGCGTGAGTCTGTTCCGGTGAGACGCGGTCTCGACTAAGACCGGAGGCGGGCCGTGGCGTGGCATTGCAGTGTTTGCGACCACCCCCAGTCGGCTTTGCCGACAGCGTGGGTTCTGGTGGTCGTTGCAACGCTTGGCTGATTGGCGGGAGGATCGGATGATCATGTGGGTGTTCGAGGGCGTGGGGTACGCGACGCATGGCGGGATGCTTGAGGCGAGGCGGCGGCGTTACGTCGAGTTGCTGGACGCGGGCATGAACTTCACGCAGGCAGCTCGCGCGGTGGGCGTCACGAAGCGCACCGGCAAGGCGTGGCGCCATGGCGTGACTCGTCCGGACGGCAGGAACGAGAAACCCAAGGTGGACTGGTATCGTTCCACCATGGACAAGCCGAAGAAGATTCATCCCAGGTATCTGGGCCAGGACGAGCGCCTGAGCATCGCCGACTCTTCGTAACCATGCGCGCGATCGTAGGCGTTCGGAAAGCCGATATTGATCGCTTT
>OKCX01000193.1_pt1 | contig 19850 bp, 15 predicted proteins | sample 1614161 | NCBI WGS metagenome assembly OKCX01 (sample SAMN04436910, study PRJEB24849) | human gut metagenome | biome: human gut; feature: NICU; material: stool | host: Homo sapiens | place: USA: Saint Louis, MO | collected 2012-05-24 | reverse complement strand
TCACCCTCGACTTGTATTTAGTTCCGGCCAACGATGGCGGCAAGTACCTGCGCGAACTAAAGTCCCTTGCTGAAGGATCACCGCGTATCGTCTTTCATGATCCGGTAAAACCGGCAGAACTGCCAAAAACTTTAAATCAATACGACGTTGGAGTTTTTTGGATCCCGCCCTTTAACACCAACGCTCGCCTCACCCTGCCCAACAAACTATTTGACTTTGTTCAGGCCAGATTAGCGGTAGCGGTAGGCCCCACAGTCGAAATGGTAGATGTAGTAAAACAGTATAATCTAGGAATAGTTTCTGCAGGCTTCACAGTGGAACAGATTGTAGAATCTCTAAACACTTTGACCACTAAGAGCATTGCCACCTACAAACAAAACGTAGATGCGGCCGCAAGGGAGTTAAGCTTCGATAAAGACGCGGAGGTCGCGAAAGGAATTATCGGTAGGCTATTAACGACCAACCGTTTATAAGATTCGGTTTTTGAGAGTCTAAATTTTATTCATCCAGGGTATTCTTTACCAGCGAACCACCGAGACAGAGAGGGAACAGTGCGATTACAAAGCATGTGGGAAAAGCCCCTTGCCACCCTGCGTCGCAGCGCATTCCTAAATAACGTCCTCACCCTAGTAACTGGAACTGCTATAGCGCAGGCAGTAGGGATCGCGCTGGCAATTCCTCTGGCGCGCCTGTATACCCCGAGCGATTTTGGTCATTTCGCTATCTTCTCTTCGATCTCTGCCTTTGCCGCTACAATTGCTTCCCTGCGCTATGACCTGGCAATAGTCTTACCGAAATCAGATTCAGTGGCGAAACAAGTTCGCCGTCTAGCGCGCAGATGCATTCTGGTAACTTCAGCGATAACTTCCCTACTATGTATCGCAGGCGCCGGCTGGATCGGACAAACCTACCAGTCTCGCCCGCTAACAATTTGTCTATTTTTTGCTGGAATCTCGGTCTACGAGGTCGCAGAACTATCCAACGTGCAGTACTGGCTGACCCGGAAAACGGAATACAAATTCATCGCCCAAAACCGGGTTATCCAAACCACTGGGGTGGCTGTATTGCAGCTGGGGTTCTTTTTCCTCTTCCCCTCGGTAGTCGGTTTGTTCCTAGGAACGATAACTGGTCAGGCTCTGGCGCTATTTATCTTGCTTTGGAAAACTCGAAAAGACTTGCGCCTGGACAAAACCGAAGATCTTCCTTCTCTACGAGAACTAGCGGTTCGCTACCGAAAAATGCCACTACTGAACGGTCCCAATGTTATGGTTGATGCCCTGCGTCGTGCTTCCGCAGGTCGTATCACCGCTGTTATCCCCTACTTTGGCTATGCGCGCCAGGACCGTCGCGTCCGTTCCGCTCGTGTACCAATCACTGCGAAAGTGGTTGCAGACTTCCTCTCCAGCGTCGGTGTTGACCGTGTGCTGACAGTGGATCTGCACGCTGAACAGATTCAGGGTTTCTTCGACGTTCCGGTTGATAACGTATTTGGTAGCCCGATCCTGCTGGAAGACATGCTGCAGCTGAATCTGGATAACCCAATTGTGGTTTCTCCGGACATCGGCGGCGTTGTGCGTGCCCGCGCTATCGCTAAGCTGCTGAACGATACCGATATGGCAATCATCGACAAACGTCGTCCGCGTGCGAACGTTTCACAGGTGATGCATATCATCGGTGACGTTGCAGGTCGTGACTGCGTACTGGTCGATGATATGATCGACACTGGCGGTACGCTGTGTAAAGCTGCTGAAGCTCTGAAAGAACGTGGTGCTAAACGTGTATTTGCGTACGCGACTCACCCGATCTTCTCTGGCAACGCGGCGAACAACCTGCGTAACTCTGTAATTGATGAAGTCGTTGTCTGCGATACCATTCCGCTGAGCGATGAAATCAAATCACTGCCGAACGTGCGTACTCTGACCCTGTCAGGTATGCTGGCCGAAGCGATTCGTCGTATCAGCAACGAAGAATCGATCTCTGCCATGTTCGAACACTAATCGAACCCGGCTCAAAGACCCGCTGCGGCGGGTTTTTTTGTCTGTAATATCCATTTGTATGACCTATGCCTCCTTCACCTGCCATTTAGTTGACAGATGATGCGCTCATGGATGAAACATTATTGTGAACAAAATATTTTCCTCACATGTGATGCCTTTCCGCGCTCTGATCGACGCTTGCTGGAAAGAAAAATATACTGCCGCACGGTTTATCCGTGACCTGATTGCCGGGATAACCGTCGGGATTATTGCTATCCCGCTGGCGATGGCGTTGGCTATTGGTAGTGGTGTGGCACCCCAGTACGGTTTATATACCGCAGCTGTTGCGGGGATTGTCATTGCTCTGACGGGTGGGTCACGCTTTAGCGTTTCCGGTCCGACTGCGGCATTTGTGGTAATTCTCTATCCCGTGTCGCAACAGTTTGGACTGGCAGGACTGCTGGTTGCGACCTTGCTGTCGGGGATCTTTTTGATTCTGATGGGTCTGGCACGCTTTGGTCGCCTGATTGAGTATATTCCGGTTTCCGTCACCTTAGGTTTCACCTCGGGTATCGGGATCACCATCGGTACCATGCAGATTAAAGATTTTCTCGGTCTGCAAATGGCCCATGTCCCGGAACATTATCTACAAAAAGTCGGCGCATTATTTATGGCGCTGCCGACCATTAATGTGGGTGATGCTGCCATTGGCATTGTGACGCTAGGTATTCTTGTTTTTTGGCCGCGTCTGGGCATTCGTTTACCCGGTCACCTTCCGGCCTTGCTGGCTGGTTGCGCGGTGATGGGGATTGTTAACCTGCTCGGCGGACATGTTGCTACCATCGGTTCGCAATTCCACTACGTCCTGGCCGATGGTTCTCAGGGTAACGGTATTCCGCAACTGCTGCCGCAACTGGTGCTGCCGTGGGATCTGCCTAATTCAGAATTCACGCTAACCTGGGATTCTATTCGCACACTGCTGCCTGCGGCATTCTCAATGGCAATGCTCGGCGCAATCGAATCTCTGCTCTGCGCCGTGGTGCTGGATGGTATGACCGGGACGAAACACAAGGCGAACAGCGAACTGGTTGGACAGGGACTGGGGAATATTATCGCTCCGTTCTTTGGTGGTATTACCGCTACAGCTGCCATCGCGCGTTCTGCCGCTAACGTCCGTGCCGGGGCAACGTCCCCTATCTCGGCGGTGATCCACTCTATTCTGGTTATTCTTGCCCTGCTGGTACTGGCACCGCTGCTCTCCTGGCTGCCGCTTTCCGCCATGGCAGCCCTGCTGTTGATGGTGGCGTGGAACATGAGTGAAGCGCACAAAGTGGTCGACTTGCTGCGTCATGCGCCGAAAGATGACATCATCGTCATGCTGCTGTGCATGTCGCTGACCGTGTTGTTTGATATGGTTATTGCCATCAGCGTGGGGATCGTGCTGGCATCGCTGCTGTTTATGCGTCGTATCGCACGTATGACTCGCCTGGCACCGGTAGTCGTAGATGTTCCAGACGATGTCCTGGTTCTGCGCGTTATTGGCCCGCTGTTTTTTGCTGCTGCTGAAGGCTTATTCACGGACCTGGAGTCACGTCTTGAAGGCAAACGGATTGTGATTCTGAAGTGGGATGCCGTTCCGGTACTTGATGCTGGTGGTCTTGATGCGTTCCAGCGTTTTGTGAAGCGTCTGCCCGAGGGATGTGAACTGCGCGTGTGCAACGTGGAATTCCAGCCACTGCGCACTATGGCTCGCGCTGGCATTCAACCGATCCCGGGACGCCTGGCGTTCTTCCCGAATCGTCGCGCGGCGATGGCGGATTTATAAGTACGAGATTGACCAGTCAGCGCAAACTGACTGGTCAGCAAACTGCATTATTTGTTAGCTATGACGGCGATTATCGCTACGGCGGCAACGTTTGTCATAGTGGCGAACCCACCAGTAACGGTCGCACACCTGTTCATGCCCGCCAACACGGGCACCCGCCAGCCAGAGAATGGCACCGACGAAAATACTTAGCACTGCACCATGTGCGAAATACTGGGGCATATTAAACTGTGGTAACTGGTTGAGGATTGAATACCCCACGCCGACCACCATTACCACCAGACCCAACCCCATGAGCACGTTACCGAGTAACGAAGCGTTTTTGCGTTTCATATGTCACCTCCGGAACTTTCTGGGTTGTAACAGGGAATACCCCTCTTCCTTATGTGTAAAGTATAGACAACACCCAGTGGGTTATGTGCGGGCGTGATCACAATTACAACCCTTATTTCAACAAAACTTTACAAATAAACGCCTGAACACCTTGACTTTCTAATAGTCAACTCAGGCAATTATTACGTTATCTGCATTTGATACGCAGTTTTTTGTCAAGCGGGGCCGCAACCAGTAAACTACGCGCCAGTTATGTACACACTCAGGACAAAAAAACGTGACGATTAAATTGATTGTCGGCCTGGCGAACCCCGGTGCTGAATACGCCGCAACGCGACATAATGCTGGTGCCTGGTTCGTTGACTTACTGGCAGAGCGTTTGCGCGCTCCGCTGCGCGAAGAGGCTAAATTCTTTGGTTATACTTCGCGAGTCACTCTTGGAGGCGAAGATGTCCGCCTGTTAGTCCCGACTACATTTATGAATCTCAGCGGCAAAGCCGTTGCGGCGATGGCCAGTTTTTTCCGCATTAATCCGGACGAAATTCTGGTGGCCCACGACGAACTGGATCTGCCTCCTGGCGTCGCCAAATTTAAATTGGGCGGTGGCCATGGTGGTCACAATGGACTGAAAGACATCATCAGTAAATTGGGTAATAACCCTAACTTTCACCGTTTACGCATCGGAATCGGTCATCCGGGCGATAAAAATAAAGTTGTCGGTTTTGTGTTAGGCAAACCGCCTGTTAGTGAACAGAAGTTAATTGATGAAGCCATTGACGAAGCGGCGCGTTGTACTGAAATGTGGTTTACAGATGGCTTGACCAAAGCAACGAACCGATTGCACGCCTTTAAAGCGCAATAAGTCGTTGTCTGCGGCATTTTTGCCGAGTGCCGTGTATAATAGGCAAAGTTATTTCCATTTCTGCAATCTGTTAGCAATAACAGGTTGATTATTAAGATATTAAGGTGATTTAAATCATGGGATTCAAATGCGGTATCGTCGGTTTGCCCAACGTCGGGAAATCTACCCTGTTCAACGCGCTGACCAAAGCCGGTATTGAAGCGGCCAACTTTCCATTCTGCACCATTGAGCCGAACACAGGCGTCGTACCAATGCCTGATCCTCGCCTGGATCAACTGGCTGAAATCGTAAAACCGCAGCGTACGCTTCCCACGACCATGGAATTTGTCGATATCGCCGGTCTGGTAAAAGGCGCATCGAAAGGCGAAGGTCTGGGTAACCAGTTCCTGACCAACATCCGTGAAACCGAAGCGATCGGTCACGTTGTTCGCTGCTTTGAAAATGACAACATCATTCACGTTTCCGGCAAAGTTAACCCGGCTGACGATATTGAAGTTATCAACACCGAACTGGCGCTGGCAGACCTCGACACCTGCGAACGTGCGATTCATCGCGTACAGAAGAAAGCCAAAGGTGGCGATAAAGACGCGAAAGCTGAGCTGGCGGTCCTGGAAAAATGCCTGCCCCAGTTGGAAAATGCAGGTATGCTGCGCGCGCTGGATTTAAGCGCTGAAGAGAAAGCGGCTATTCGTTACCTGAGCTTCCTGACGCTGAAACCAACAATGTACATCGCCAACGTCAACGAAGACGGTTTTGAAAACAACCCATATCTTGACCAGGTGCGTGAAATCGCGGCGAAAGAAGGTTCTGTTGTGGTTCCGGTTTGTGCTGCTGTTGAAGCAGACATTGCCGAACTGGACGACGAAGAACGTGACGAGTTTATGCAGGAGCTTGGGCTGGAAGAGCCGGGCCTGAACCGTGTGATCCGTGCCGGTTATAAACTGCTGAACCTGCAAACTTACTTCACCGCTGGGGTGAAAGAAGTGCGTGCATGGACCATTCCGGTTGGAGCAACCGCGCCGCAGGCAGCGGGCAAAATCCATACTGATTTTGAAAAAGGCTTTATCCGTGCACAAACCATCTCGTTTGAAGATTTCATCACTTACAAAGGTGAACAAGGCGCGAAAGAAGCAGGCAAAATGCGTGCAGAAGGTAAAGATTACATCGTGAAAGATGGCGATGTGATGAACTTCCTTTTCAACGTCTAATTAATTTATTGTCTCATGAGGTTTCGCTAAATCTCATGAAGAGCGCAAAAGTATATAAAATCCACGCAATTGCGTGGATTTTTCATTTCACCGAGTCCTAATCATTCTTGTAACATCCTACACTTTTGTGCTTATTGCCTATAGTGAACCACGAGAATAATTAAAGACATAAGTGTTCAGATGACGGATATCTCATTAGCAGTGATATAACGTAAGTTTTTGTATCACTACACATCAGCCCCCTTCACAGCTGATCAAAATTGATCACGCTCCAATATGCTGGCAAGATGAAAATGATAACCAGTAGCACAATAACAACGATAGGCCAGAAAACCCATTGACCAAAAATGAATATCGATGTTTTTTGCTTTTTCTTATTAGTAATGCAAAAATGGCGCATATTGTTTTTGTTATGCAGATACATCAAGCGAAATTCCCATAACTAATTAGGATTATTACAAAAAATCTTCACCAAATTTTTTAACCGCTGTTTGTTGTAATATTTTTGCCATATTTATAGTAACGAATTGGAATAAGTAACGACAACTTAGGGAATAACTCGATATAAACTCACCTTTGTAAGGGGGATGTTAAATATATATTAATTCCTGTGTTCCTGATTTTGCCCGGTAATAGAGAATTATTCTCTGAGAAGCTCATCATGATTGCACCATACAAATATCATGATGATAAGAGGATATTATTCATTGATTTAAACAAAATGACAAAATCCATAGACCCATAGTCTGGGTACTATATAGGAGTGGTATGGGCATCAAACAACACAATGGGAATACCAAAGCAGATCGTCTCGCTGAATTAAAAATCCGTTCGCCCTCAATTCAACTGATAAAATTTGGCGCTATTGGTTTGAATGCAATTATCTTTTCCCCCCTGCTGATAGCTGCTGATAAAGGAAGTCAATATGGCACCAATATTACTATTAATGATGGTGACAGAATTACAGGAGATACCGCCGATCCATCAGGAAACCTCTATGGTGTAATGACCCCAGCAGGAAACACGCCTGGCAATATCAACCTGGGTAATGATGTCACCGTCAATGTCAACGACGCCTCTGGATATGCAAAAGGAATCATTATTCAGGGCAAAAACAGCTCCCTGACAGCTAACCGACTCACAGTAGATGTTGTTGGTCAAACCTCTGCCATCGGCATTAACTTAATTGGTGACTATACCCATGCTGACTTAGGCACAGGCAGCACCATTAAGAGTAACGATGACGGCATCATTATTGGGCATAGCTCAACACTAACAGCCACTCAATTCACCATTGAAAACTCGAACGGTATAGGCCTAACCATCAATGACTATGGCACCAGTGTCGATCTTGGAAGCGGAAGTAAAATCACGACCGATGGAAGTACAGGTGTTTATATCGGTGGTCTCAACGGCAATAACGCCAATGGTGCTGCGCGTTTTACGGCTACAGACCTGACAATCGATGTTCAGGGCTACAGCGCCATGGGGATAAACGTACAGAAAAACTCTGTTGTCGATCTCGGAACAAACAGTACCATTAAAACCAATGGCGATAATGCTCACGGCCTCTGGAGCTTTGGCCAGGTTAGCGCGAATGCACTCACTGTTGATGTAACTGGAGCCGCGGCCAATGGCGTCGAAGTTCGTGGTGGTACAACCACTATCGGTGCAGATAGCCATATTTCTTCCGCGCAGGGCGGTGGCCTCGTCACCAGTGGTTCAGACGCGATAATCAATTTTACTGGCACGGCAGCGCAACGAAACAGCATCTTTTCCGGCGGTTCTTATGGTGCCTCGGCCCAGACGGCAACGGCTGTTGTCAACATGCAAAATACCGATATTACAGTTGATCGTAATGGCAGTCTGGCGCTGGGTTTGTGGGCTCTCAGCGGCGGTAGAATAACCGGAGACAGTTTGGCTATCACCGGCGCGGCAGGAGCCAGGGGAATTTATGCCATGACCAACAGCCAGATCGACCTCACGAGCGATCTGGTCATTGATATGAGTACACCCGACCAGATGGCCATCGCAACGCAACATGACGATGGTTATGCCGCCAGCCGCATCAACGCCTCGGGTCGTATGCTTATCAACGGTAGCGTTCTTTCCAAAGGTGGGCTAATCAATCTGGATATGCACCCTGGGTCGGTTTGGACAGGTTCCTCCCTCAGCGATAATGTCAATGGCGGAAAACTGGACGTTGCAATGAATAACAGCGTCTGGAACGTAACAAGTAATTCTAATCTCGACACGCTGGCGCTGAGCCATTCAACTGTCGATTTTGCCAGCCACGGGTCAACTGCCGGCACATTTGCCACATTAAACGTAGAGAACCTGAGCGGTAACAGTACCTTTATTATGCGTGCTGATGTTGTTGGCGAGGGTAATGGCGTTAATAATAAAGGGGATTTATTGAATATCAGCGGGAGTAGTGCTGGTAATCACGTATTGGCTATCCGCAACCAGGGCAGCGAGGCCACAACGGGAAATGAAGTTCTGACAGTGGTAAAAACCACTGACGGCGCGGCCTCGTTCAGCGCGTCTTCTCAGGTTGAGTTGGGGGGATATCTGTACGATGTGCGTAAAAATGGCACTAACTGGGAGCTTTACGCTTCCGGGACAGTTCCGGAACCGACTCCTAATCCTGAACCCACACCAGCTCCCGCTCAGCCTCCCATAGTCAACCCCGATCCTACGCCTGAACCCGCTCCCACGCCTAAACCCACCACGACCGCAGATGCTGGCGGCAATTATCTCAATGTCGGTTACTTATTGAACTATGTTGAAAACCGTACGCTGATGCAACGGATGGGTGACCTGCGAAATCAGAGTAAAGACGGTAATATCTGGTTGCGCAGTTATGGGGGAAGCCTGGACTCCTTTGCCAGTGGCAAACTGAGCGGCTTTGACATGGGTTACAGCGGTATCCAGTTTGGTGGGGATAAACGTCTCTCTGATGTAATGCCGTTGTATGTCGGTCTGTATATTGGCTCAACACATGCATCGCCGGACTATAGCGGAGGCGACGGTACCGCACGTTCAGACTACATGGGAATGTACGCCAGTTACATGGCACAAAACGGTTTTTACAGCGATCTCGTTATAAAAGCATCGCGCCAGAAAAATAGTTTCCACGTACTGGACAGTCAGAACAACGGCGTTAACGCCAACGGCACTGCGAATGGAATGAGCATCTCCCTGGAAGCCGGGCAGAGGTTCAACCTGTCCCCTACTGGTTATGGGTTCTATATAGAGCCGCAAACCCAGCTTACATACAGCCACCAGAATGAGATGACTATGAAGGCGAGTAATGGCCTCAATATACATCTGAATCACTACGAATCGCTGCTGGGGCGTGCCAGCATGATACTGGGGTATGACATCACCGCAGGCAACAGCCAGCTGAATGTCTATGTGAAGACTGGCGCTATCCGCGAGTTTTCAGGGGATACCGAATATCTGTTGAACAACTCCCGGGAGAAGTACAGTTTCAAAGGTAATGGCTGGAATAACGGCGTGGGAGTCAGTGCACAGTATAACAAACAGCACACATTCTATCTCGAAGCGGATTACACGCAGGGTAACCTCTTTGATCAGAAGCAAGTCAACGGAGGATATCGCTTCAGCTTTTAAGTGCGGGATAGACAAGCCCTTAAACGATGCTGAAAATTGTTAGCGTGCGCCGGAATGAAATACAGATCACTCTGATGTATCAGAAATCGTTTCTGTCTTTCATACCCGGCGCTTAAACTGCCCTGCATCAATGCCATGTTGCTTCATTTTCCGCCACAGCGTAGTGCGGCCGATCCCAAGTAAAGCCGACATTTCCTGAATGCGACCGCCTGTGACCTGGGCTGCGTTAATAATTGCCTCTTTTTCAACTTCCGCAAATGACAGACTGGTGGAAAGGCGGGTGGCGCTGACATCATCTGTCGCCTGCTCGGTAAACAGATGTTCCGGCAAATCACTGACGCGAATGCGCCCGTTATCACTACTCAGAGCAAGATTCTCGATGACGCTGTAAAGTTCAAAATCGTTGCCTGGCCATGCACAAGAAACCAGGCGAGCGAGGGCATCGTCATCAATTTTCAGCCGCGTAGAGAAGCGTTTTTCAAGACTGCGTAATTTGTTATTCACCAGCGCCGGAATGCTGCCACGCCGCATACGCAGAGGCGGGATGGTAATTTCAAATGCATGCAGCGCGTAATACAGCTGGCGACTAAAACGATTTTGTTCCACCAGCATTGCGAGGTCCGCGGTCGTTGTTGCAATCACTTTGACATCAATTGGTATTAAACGCCGCGCATCCAGTCGCGTGATAACCCCCTGCTTGATAACCTGAAGCAAAGCAGACTGTAACTCCACCGCCAGATATTCAATCTTTTCAAGAAACAGCGTGCCGCCGTGTGCCAGTTCCAGCCGACTCAGACGGCCATTTTCATTGTCCGTGCGATCGCCACCAATAAATTCTTCCGCCAGCGCAGCATCACCATATAACTCACAATTGACGGCGATATAAGGACCTGCAGCACGCTCGCTTTCATTATGAATTGCCTGACTTAGCAGTGCCTTGCCCACGCCCTCTTCTCCACAAAGCAGGACAGGAAAGCTACTGCGCGCCGCCTGGCGACCAAAATGAATCAAGCGGCGGGGTTGCGGATCGTCCTGTGGAAGGTATGGCTGACTTTTCCTAATTGACTGGTCATCAACTGCCGCATCTGTTCCACAGGATGGAGCAACAAAATAAAGCTGGTTCCCTGCGTTTCTATTATCGGTTTAAGGGTTATCACCGCATCAATAAACTGGTGCTGGCTTTCAAAGGTTGCTTCTACGTGTTTGAGCGGATGTGCCTGTTTTATTGCTTGTTGCAATACGGCGGGTAACGTTAAGAGTTCAGTGATTGCCCGTCCCTGACTTGCCGTCGCGTCAAGGCGCAAGACCCGCGCCGCCTGGGCATTAATAAATTGCAAATTACCCTGCTCGTCCCAGCTAATCACGCCATCATCCATACTTTCTAACAGGGCATTAAGTTGATTTAAATGACGGTTAGTTTCAGCGAGCAAACTGTCCGTCAGCAGTAAATTTCCGACCTCGCGGGCGATTGCCAACGTCAACGGCAAATCAGCTGCGGTAGTTTGCTCAACCGGACACGCCAGCGCTATTGTTCCCGTCAATCGGCCCTTGCTGTCAAACAACGGCGTTGCACAAAAGGCCCAGTTCCAGAGTACCTGTTTGAAATGTTGATCGGCCATCGTTTTCACGGCCTGACCAGAGATAGCCGCTAACGATAGCGCACAAGTACCAATAATTCCCTCGGCGCAATACGTGCCGTCATTGAATCCCAGTGCACTTAGCTGCTGCAAGGTTTGCGGATCGCCATTACGGCTGAGAATGCAGGCGGTTTCATCGAGGATAAACAGCGCACACTCTCGCGGTGCCATATATTCCCAGGCATCTTCCAGCGCAGCCTGCCCGAGCGTCAGCATCGCTTTCTTACGCCGATAAATAGAAGCAAATGTCACGCCCTGGGCCTGATGTGGTACGTTCCATGTCTCCCGTTTCATCAGCTTATTGCATCGCTCCCAGGAGGTTGCAATTAAGGGAGATATGCCCCGACCATCGTTGTTAAAAGCGCCACTCATATCCCGCATCCCTTATGACAAAAGGTGTTCCGGCTCGCAATTTTAAGTATTAATACACGTAAAAGTTTCAATATGGAACATTCATTAAAGCATATGTTTCACTATGAAACATAATTTGGGCTAATTTTCTTTTCCCTTGCCTGATGCACAATGGATTCATCGGCAGTCAGTGGTCGCCGTGTCGTTGAACATCATCCATGCCCTACCGTAATTGCTGGAGCAAAATAATGAAAAAATTGATCAATGATGTGCAAGACGTACTGGACGAACAACTGGCAGGACTGGCGAAAGCGCATCCATCGCTGACACTGCATCAGGATCCGGTGTATGTCACCCGAGCTGATGCCCCTGTTGCAGGAAAAGTCGCCCTGCTGTCGGGTGGCGGCAGCGGACACGAGCCGATGCACTGTGGTTATATCGGTCAGGGGATGCTTTCGGGGGCCTGTCCGGGCGAAATTTTCACCTCACCGACGCCTGATAAAATCTTTGAATGCGCCATGCAAGTTGATGGCGGCGAAGGTGTACTGTTGATTATCAAAAATTACACCGGCGATATTCTTAACTTTGAAACAGCGACCGAGTTACTGCACGATAGCGGCGTAAAAGTGACCACTGTGGTCATTGATGACGACGTTGCGGTAAAAGACAGTCTTTATACTGCCGGGCGACGCGGCGTTGCCAACACCGTATTAATTGAAAAACTCGTAGGCGCAGCGGCGGAGCGTGGCGACTCACTGGACGCCTGTGCGGAACTGGGGCGTAAGCTGAATAATCAAGGCCACTCAATAGGTATCGCTCTCGGTGCCTGTACCGTTCCTGCCGCGGGCAAACCTTCTTTTACCCTGGCGGATAATGAGATGGAGTTTGGCGTCGGCATTCATGGTGAGCCGGGTATTGACCGCCGCCCCTTCTCTTCCCTTGATCAAACCGTCGATGAAATGTTCGACACCCTGCTGGTAAATGGCTCATACCATCGCACTTTGCGTTTCTGGGATTATCAACAAGGCAGTTGGCAGGAAGAACAACAAACCAAACAACCGCTCCAGTCTGGCGATCGGGTGATTGCGCTGGTTAACAATCTTGGCGCAACTCCGCTTTCTGAGCTGTACGGCGTCTATAACCGCCTGACCACACGTTGCCAGCAAGCGGGATTGACTATCGAACGTAATTTAATTGGCGCGTACTGCACCTCACTGGATATGACCGGTTTCTCAATCACCTTACTGAAAGTTGATGACGAAACGCTGGCACTCTGGGACGCCCCGGTCCACACCCCGGCCCTTAACTGGGGTAAATAAGGAGAAAGCAATGTCACTGAGCAGAACTCAAATTGTTAACTGGCTCACTCGTTGTGGCGATATTTTCAGCACCGAGAGCGAGTATCTTACCGGACTGGATCGCGAAATTGGCGATGCTGACCACGGGCTAAATATGAACCGAGGCTTTAGCAAAGTGGTGGAAAAACTCCCTGCTATCGCAGATAAAGATATCGGTTTCATTCTCAAGAATACCGGTATGACGCTGCTTTCCAGCGTCGGTGGTGCCAGTGGTCCGCTGTTCGGTACCTTCTTTATCCGCGCCGCACAGGCGACCCAGGCACGGCAAAGCCTGACACTGGAAGAGCTTTATCAGATGTTCCGCGATGGCGCGGACGGCGTAATCAGTCGCGGGAAAGCCGAACCTGGCGATAAAACCATGTGTGATGTGTGGGTGCCGGTGGTGGAATCGTTACGTCAGTCCAGCGAGCAAAATCTCTCTGTTCCGGTGGCGCTCGAAGCTGCCAGTAGCATCGCCGAATCCGCTGCACAAAGTACGATTACGATGCAAGCCCGCAAAGGCCGCGCCAGTTATCTCGGTGAACGCAGTATTGGTCACCAGGATCCCGGCGCGACCTCGGTGATGTTTATGATGCAAATGTTGGCGTTAGCCGCAAAAGAGTAAGGAATTGGTGATGGTAAACCTGGTCATAGTTTCACATAGCAGCCGACTGGGAGAAGGTGTCGGTGAATTAGCCCGTCAGATGTTAATGAGTGATAGTTGTAAAATCGCCATTGCCGCGGGAATTGACGATCCACAAAATCCCATTGGTACCGATGCCGTCAAAGTGATGGAGGCCATCGAATCTGTTGCTGATGCCGACCATGTGCTGGTCATGATGGATATGGGTAGCGCATTATTGAGTGCTGAAACTGCGCTGGAATTGCTGGCTCCCGAGATCGCCGCAAAAGTACGTTTGTGTGCTGCGCCGTTGGTCGAAGGTACACTGGCAGCAACGGTCAGCGCGGCCTCGGGGGCGGATATCGACAAAGTTATCTTTGACGCCATGCATGCGCTGGAAGCCAAACGTGAACAACTGGGTTTACCGTCCTCCGACACTGAAATCTCTGACACATGTCCTGCGTACGATGAAGAAGCCCGTTCTCTGGCGGTGGTCATAAAAAACCGTAACGGCCTGCATGTACGTCCGGCCTCCCGGCTGGTTTATACCTTATCGACATTTAATGCCGATATGTTGCTGGAAAAAAACGGCAAATGCGTCACACCAGAGAGTATTAACCAGATTGCGTTACTACAAGTTCGCTATAACGATACGCTGCGCCTGATTGCGAAAGGGCCAGAAGCTGAAGAGGCACTGATCGCTTTCCGTCAGCTGGCTGAAGATAACTTTGGTGAAACGGAGGAAGTCGCTCCACCTACTCTGCGTCCCGTTCCGCCTGTTTCGGGTAAAGCCTTTTATTATCAACCAGTTTTATGTACGGTACAGGCAAAATCAACCCTGACCGTGGAAGAAGAACAAGATCGATTACGCCAGGCTATTGACTTCACGTTATTAGATCTGATGACGTTAACAGCGAAAGCAGAAGCCAGCGGGCTTGACGATATTGCCGCAATCTTTTCTGGTCACCATACACTGTTAGATGATCCGGAACTGCTGGCGGCGGCAAGCGAACTCCTTCAGCATGAACATTGCACGGCAGAATATGCCTGGCAGCAAGTTCTTAAAGAACTTAGCCAGCAATACCAGCAACTGGATGATGAATATCTACAAGCTCGCTATATTGATGTGGACGATCTTCTGCATCGCACCCTGGTCCACCTGACCCAAACGAAAGAAGAACTCCCGCAGTTTAACTCGCCAACTATTCTACTGGCGGAGAACATTTATCCTTCCACAGTACTGCAACTGGATCCGGCGGTTGTAAAAGGTATCTGCCTTAGCGCCGGAAGTCCGGTATCCCACAGCGCCCTAATCGCCCGTGAACTGGGGATTGGCTGGATTTGCCAGCAGGGTGAGAAACTGTATGCGATACAACCAGAAGAAACGCTAACGCTGGACGTTAAAACGCAACGTTTCAACCGTCAGGGTTAAGCCACTGTTCGGATGGCATCGTTCTGATGTCATCCGGCAATTTACTCAGCACTAATGGTTTTTAACTACCTGTTATATTTTTCACCAATTTATGATGATTTTTCTTCGCTAATCACGAACCCAACGCCGCTGGCTGGCTAATAAACAGACGTTATTTGATCACTCTATTTCGCCGTTATTTATCCCTTTAATTCCCTTTTCTAAAATGCCTGACAGTTCGCAGAATGAGATTTCGATCATGCAGCTAGTGCGATCCTGAACTAAGGTTTTCTGATACTTGAATACCGTTTTATTCGGTTTCGCCAAAGGAGAATGATTGATGAAATCCCCCGCACCTTCTCGCCCGCAAAAAATGGCGTTAATTCCAGCCTGTATCTTTTTGTGTTTCGCTGCGCTATCGGTGCAGGCAGAAGAAACACCGGTAACACCACAGCCGCCTGATATTTTATTAGGGCCGCTGTTTAATGATGTGCAAAACGCCAAACTTTTTCCGGACCAAAAAACCTTTGCCGATGCCGTGCCGAACAGCGATCCGCTGATGATCCTTGCTGATTATCGGATGCAGCAAAACCAGAGCGGATTTGATCTGCGCCATTTCGTTAACGTCAATTTCACCCTGCCGAAAGAAGGCGAGAAATATGTTCCGCCAGAGGGGCAGTCACTGCGCGAACATATTGACGGACTTTGGCCGGTATTAACGCGTTCTACCGAAAACACCGAAAAATGGGATTCTCTGTTACCGCTGCCGGAACCTTATGTCGTGCCGGGCGGACGCTTTCGCGAGGTATATTACTGGGACAGTTACTTCACCATGTTAGGACTTGCCGAAAGCGGTCACTGGGATAAAGTCGCGAATATGGTGGCCAATTTTGCTCATGAAATAGACACTTACGGTCATATTCCCAACGGCAACCGCAGTTACTATTTAAGCCGCTCGCAACCGCCCTTCTTTGCCCTGATGGTAGAGTTACTGGCGCAGCATGAAGGCGATGCCGCGTTGAAGCAATACCTGCCGCAAATGCAAAAAGAATATGCTTACTGGATGGACGGTGTTGAAAACCTGCAAGCCGGACAACAGGAAAAACGCGTTGTCAAACTTCAGGATGGTACCCTTCTCAACCGCTACTGGGACGATCGCGATACGCCACGACCAGAGTCATGGGTGGAAGATATTGCCACCGCCAAAAGCAATCCGAATCGACCTGCCACTGAAATTTACCGCGACCTGCGCTCTGCCGCTGCGTCTGGCTGGGATTTCAGCTCGCGCTGGATGGACAACCCGCAGCAGTTAAATACCTTACGCACCACCAGCATCGTACCGGTCGATCTGAACAGCCTGATGTTTAAAATGGAAAAAATCCTCGCCCGCGCCAGCAAAGCTGCCGGAGATAACGCGATGGCAAACCAGTACGAAACGCTGGCAAATGCCCGTCAAAAAGGGATCGAAAAATACCTGTGGAACGATCAACAAGGCTGGTATGCCGATTACGACCTGAAAAGTCATAAAGTGCGCAATCAGTTAACCGCGGCCGCCCTGTTCCCGCTGTACGTCAATGCGGCAGCGAAAGATCGCGCCAACAAAATGGCGACGGCGACGAAAACACATCTGCTGCAACCCGGCGGCCTGAACACCACGTCGGTGAAAAGTGGGCAACAATGGGATGCGCCAAATGGCTGGGCACCGTTACAGTGGGTCGCGACAGAAGGATTACAAAACTACGGGCAAAAAGAGGTGGCGATGGACATTAGCTGGCACTTCCTGACCAATGTTCAGCACACCTATGACCGGGAGAAAAAGCTGGTGGAAAAATATGATGTCAGCACCACCGGAACGGGAGGCGGCGGTGGCGAATATCCATTACAGGATGGCTTTGGCTGGACCAATGGCGTGACGCTGAAAATGCTGGATTTGATCTGCCCGAAAGAGCAACCGTGTGACAATGTTCCGGCGACGCGTCCGACCGTTAAGTCAGCAACGACGCAACCCTCAACCAAAGAGGCACAACCCACACCTTAACCAGCGCTTACTCCGACAACGTCATTCGGCTTCTCCGGATGGCGTTGTCGGCAGATAACACCATAGCTATGGTTTTTTCTACACAGACGGTTTTTCAAGTCCTGGCGGGAAGTATTGCGCAAATGTTTGCCATACGTGGTTGCCGAAGATAGCGTCATTTCTACGGGTAAGTGTTTCACTTTCATCACCCGGCGATTTACGCCGACGTTGGCTATATAAAGCATCAATTGCTACCTGAATATTGTTACGGTGTTCACTCATCAACGTTTTTTTGCTTTCTGGAGTTAAATTAATAATCACATAATCCAGACACTCCAGAGAATTTAGCAACCAAAAAAAGAATTCAGACCATTCCTCTTCGCGTAACTGAAGCATTGCCGAACGGGTATTTTGGCTTAATCTGCCAGAAGGATTGATCAATTCTAAATGTTCAATAAGCGCAGCCAAAACCGCCTCACTATCCGCCCCATTTTTAACGCCTGACTGGCTACTGTCTAAAATATTTATTTTCTGAATCACACCAAAAACAACGAAACAATAATTAAAAAAGGATTCTGTTGTTGTTACCGGGAACCGACTTTATCGGATATCGAAGTGCTATATTGATTTTTTTCACCCGTAAAGCAGGTGTCGAGTATACGTTCTGATGTGAAAGCGGATAGCGGCATCTGTATCGCTATCCGCCTTATGAAAATCTTATTCTCTTCGCAGGAGGCGGAATATGCCCAGAACGAGAATAGCTCCCACCACCGCCACCAGGAAGCTGTGCAGATTAAAACCACTGATGGAGCCGCCAATGCCAAACATGGTCGCCAGCCAGCCGCCGACCACCGCACCGACTATCCCGAGAATACAGGTCAGGAAAAATCCACCACCATCACGCCCCGGCATGATTAGCTTGGCGATAATGCCGGCTATCAGGTCAAAAATAATCCAGGCAATAATTCCCATGTTCAGGCCCTCGTTTCGATGAATCGGACGCAAGAAATGCTTACATCAACGCTCTAAGTATAGGCAAGGGCGGGATCGATGCTGGGCGTATGTCGGCTGATTTAAGAACAACATGTAAAAAATATTCACGCATTTGTATTAAGTTTTGTTAACTGTGACCGATAAACCAAAGACAGTTTGTCAGTCAGGAGTTTTTCCGCGTGAGTCATTACCATGAGCAGTTCCTGAAACAAAATCCGTTAGCCGTCCTGGGCGTGTTACGCGATTTGCACAAAGCCGCAATTCCTTTGCGTCTCAGTTGGAATGGCGGGCAGCTGATCAGCAAATTACTGGCAATAACCCCGGATAAACTGGTGCTGGATTTCGGCAGTCAAGCCGAAGACAACATCGCCGTGCTAAAGGCACAGCACATTACCATTACCGCCGAAACTCAGGGTGCGAAAGTCGAGTTTACTGTTGAACAACTACAGCAGAGTGAATACTTGCAGCTTCCGGCATTTATTACCGTACCGCCTCCCACCTTATGGTTTGTACAACGACGCCGATATTTCCGCATCTCCGCCCCACTCCATCCGCCTTATTTTTGCCAGACCAAACTGGCGGATAACAGTACGTTACGTTTCCGCCTGTATGATTTGTCGTTAGGCGGCATGGGCGCATTACTGGAAACAGCAAAGCCTGCCGAATTACAAGAAGGCATGCGCTTCGCTCAGATTGAAGTCAACATGGGGCAATGGGGTGTTTTTCACTTTGACGCCCAGTTAATCTCCATCAGCGAGCGCAAAGTGATTGATGGCAAGAATGAAACCATCACCACTCCCCGTCTGAGCTTCCGTTTTCTTAACGTCAGCCCGACGGTGGAGCGGCAATTACAGCGGATTATTTTCTCTCTCGAGCGAGAAGCCCGGGAAAAAGCGGACAAAGTGCGCGACTGATTTACATCGCGTCCAGTGCCTGCTCAAGTTTGTAGATATAGCGCGGAGCCTGCGGCGCAGGGTGATTTCGCGCTACGTGTTCGAGGAACTCGTCAGCATCCAAATCGTTGATTTTGCTGATCGCCTTTTTCCGATCTGACGAGAAAGTCCGTAGCAGCGCACCTGCCCCGTTAGCGTATGACACCACCAGCGCATATTGCAGTACCTTCGGATCTTCAATGCCTGCCAGCGGGCCGGTTTCCAGAATATTCAGGTAAGCCGCCCCCATTGAAATATTACGCTCTGGATTTTTCAGCTCGCTGGTCGTCGGCTCACCACTCCAGCCCATACGGCGATAAACATCACGTCCGGAGGTTGAAGCTTTTAACTGCATCAAACCAATGGCATTCGATTTACTCACCGCGTTCGGATTACCACCCGATTCGATAGCGATAATCGCCGTGATCAATTGTGGATCGACGCCCCAGGCTGCACCGGCTTTCTGGCTTATTGGCATCCACTGCATCGCACGTTCCACGGCGGGTTCGTATAGTCATGCTTTGATGAACAACCCGCTAATAACACAATCAAAAAGGCAAACCATCTCAATTTCACTTCTTCTATCCTTATAGCCTGGAATCGCCGTTGAGGTGACAACGGCACACCTAAGCGGCATGATATACATTTCGTTTCTGTTGTCAGCAAGGAATTGCCATGTCTCTGTTTCACTTAATTGCCCCATCGGGTTA
>OKCX01000147.1_pt1 | contig 25844 bp, 26 predicted proteins | sample 1614161 | NCBI WGS metagenome assembly OKCX01 (sample SAMN04436910, study PRJEB24849) | human gut metagenome | biome: human gut; feature: NICU; material: stool | host: Homo sapiens | place: USA: Saint Louis, MO | collected 2012-05-24 | reverse complement strand
AAACAGCCACGAAGCCTGCCGGAATATCTGGCGGTGCAATATCGGTACTGTTTGCTGGCAGACCTGTATGAGGCGGAATATATGCATCACCTTCACCAATAAATTCATTAGTTCCGGCCAGCAGATTATAAATTGTTATGGTCCGTGGTTGTTCACTCATTCTGAATGCCATTACGCAAGCCTCACAATATAGTTAAATGCGATGTTTTTGACGGTGTTTTCCGCGTTACCAGCAGCGTTAACGGTGATGGTGTGTCCATGTGAGCCAATCGCAACGGAGTGCGTATGAGCACCAATACCGACAGTATGTGCATGTGCGCCTGCGCTTGCAGCAGTGCCGGACAGCGAGTGGGTATGAGCACCATCTGATGATGTCTTCCCTGCATTACGAGTCAGGCCACTACCGCTTGTTGTGCTCATAATCCCCGCGCTTAGATTTGAAATCGCGGTATAACCATTAGGGAAAATGCTCGTGTTCGTGCCACCAAATGCACCGGAACTCTTGTGTTGGTGCGCACCGGCACTATTTGCAGTCCCGCTAATACTATGGGTATGCGCCCCGGTGTTATTCGTGGATTTGGTTCCGTAATCAAACGACGATGTGTTTTTCGTCCCCAAATCCGTACTGGATGCGCTGGCGCTGTGGGTGTGCGATTTAATGCCGTCCTGTTCCTGAGACAATACGGCCCGGCCACTGGCGGGTTTGCCCTTGATTGTCCAGCCGCGCATATCTGGAATAACACCTGAAGGATAGGCAATAGCCAGTTTCGGATATGCTGCCTTATCAAACGTCTGCCCCTGCATGATTGCATAACCTGCAGGTGGTGTATCTGATGGCCACGGCAGCGGAACACCTGGCGGAAACGCTTCAATATTTGCCGAGCCGTCAAATTTTACGCCGTTAATTGTCCTTGCAGTTTGCAATTTGGTTGCTGTGCTTGCATTACCCGATAAAGATCCAGTGATACCACCACTCGCGTTTAATTTAGTTGCAATTGTAACATTGCCAGTATGGTTACTAATTATAAACGGCCTTAAGCTATTGTGCGTACCAAGACTGTTACCCGAATCTGTCAACATAAAATATGTGTTTGATCCATCATTTCGGATAAAGAATCCATAGTTGCCATAGGCAATACGCAGACCATTTGCTGACCTTGAAATAACCTCACCAGCAGCAGTTAAACCACCTGAAAGAGTCCCTCCAGTTAATGCCAATGCCCCAATATTTGAAGGGGTCAATGTGATATTTGCACTACCATCAAATGACACACCGTTAATCGTTCTGGCTGCCTGAAGTTTCGTGGCGGTCGCAGCATTACCTGTAGTGTTTTGATTACCGGTAGCGTTGACTCCAGGCAAGTTGATATCTGCCGATCCATCAAATGCCACGCCCCCAATCTTACGTGCTGTCTTGATCTTGGTCGCAGTATCTGCGTTTCCGGTCAAATTACCAGTAACACTACCACCAACTTTTAGTCCATTACCGATGGACACCAACCCTGATCTTAAGTTTATAGAGAATGGTCTTAATGAACCGATGTCTCCATTTTCCCCCTCCCCTTCATTAGTCGGAATAAGATGAAGATGATCTTCGGAACGCCTAAAAATAAGGCCAAAGGCTTGGTTGAATATTCGAAGAGCATTTATCGTGCTGATTTTTAACTGCCCTCCCATTGTGTCGCCAGTTTTTTGAACTGAACTATCTTTAACAGTTTTAACTGCCTTTGGCGTTGCCGCCAGCTTTTCACTGGTGCTGTTTGTTGCACTGCTGAGCTGTACTATCCCCTTTTTCGTCGTGCTCGCATCCTCCAGCGCCACGGCGGATGCAATATCCTCTGCCCGTTTTGCTGCTGTCTCGGCGCGCGTTGCCGCGGATTCAGCAGCAACTTTGCTCTGAGATGCAGCCGTCGCACTGCCTGCCGCCTCTGATGCTTTCGTTGTTGCTGTCGTGGCACTACCTTTCGCTGCTGACGCTTGTCTGGTCGCCTCATCTTTTGAAGCAGACGCAGATGATGCCGATGACGCCGCTGAACTGGCTGACGATGCGGCTGCCGCCTTAGAGGAAGCAGCATTGTCTGCTGAAGTCTTTGCATTTGTTTCAGAGGTTTTTGCTGCAGAAGCAGACCTCGCTGCTGCAGTGGCTTGCTCAGTGGCTTTGCCAGCCTTCGTTGTGGCTGTTGAAGCGGATGATGCGGCGCTTTCTGCCGATTTTCCGGCGGCGGTGGCACTGGCTGAGGCCTGCCCGGCACTTGTTGACGCGGCACTGGCAGATAATGCAGCCGCTGTTTTTGAACCTGCCGCAGCTGAGGCGCTCTGTCCCGCTGCTGTTTCAGAAGACTTAGCGTTCGTCTCGGACGTTTTTGCCGCCTTCGCGGAATTTCCTGCCGCCGTTGCCGAGGAAGCTGCACTACTGGCACTTGATGATGCATTCGTTTCTGAAGATTTCGCTGCCTCTTTTGAGGCCGCCGCACCCCGTGCCGAGGTGGCAGCTTCTGACGCCTTCGTGGTCGCTGTGGATGCAGAAGTGGCTGCCGATTTTTGTGATGCTGCGGCATTCGTTTCTGACGTTTTCGCGGCACTGGCGCTGGTAGCTGCCGCGCTTTTTGATGACTCTGCAGCAGCAGCACTTTTTGCTGCTTCACGGGTCTTTGTCGATGCCGTTCCTGCGCTGGAAGACGCTGACTGAGCCGACGACGCGGCCTGTCCGGCTGACGTGCTGGCGGCACGTGCTGAGGCTGCAGCATCGGTTGCATGAGTTGCCGCCTCGCTGGCTGATGCACTGGCATCGCTGGCTGATTTTTTCGCGGCTGCCGTATTCTGTGCAACCGCGGAGGCGTTACGTGACACCTCTTCCACCATCTGCTCAAAGCGGCGCAGTGCCTCCGGTCGGACATCATCCTCCGTCATGGCACCGAGAAAATCATTCAGCGTACCTGATCTGGAACCTTCATAGACGGTAATGGTCCCGGCATGTGAAGGCGGAAAACCTTCAACCAGCAGGGTGACGCTGTACTGACCATGCTCAACATCCATGCTGTAACGTCCGGCTTCATCCGGATTTTCAGAGGCCACCGTGTTCACCACCACCGTGCTGCTGGTTCGTCTGGCCTTCAGCACAATGGTGCAGTTCTGTACTGGTTTTCCTGTGCCATCTTTAAGCACGCCAGAAATTTTTACTGTCATACTTTTCCACCAATAAAAAAAGCCCGCAGCAGTGACGCCACGGGCTTCAGGACAGTGTAACTTTACGTTTCCTCAAACGCAGTTCACCCCATAAGGTGGATGAACCTGCGTATCATAACAATATTTACAGAAGATAAATCGGCGTCTGTTGTCAGAAACGGTATCCGATACCAACAATAAATGCATCCGTTCGCCAGTCGCCACTACCGGAACCTTCATAAGCAAGGTCAATGGTCACGGATTCGGTCGGATTAAACTGCACGCCAGCCCCCCACGCCAGAGACGTGTTGCTGTGGCGACCGTCATCACTTCCGGTCAGCACATCGTGCGTTTTCCCCTTGTTGTCAGTTACGCGGAGATAATCCCCGGAGAAAGTCGACACACGGCTGTAAGCCACACCCACCATCGCATACGCGCTGAACCATTCATTCACGCGTACAGACGGCCCCGCCATCACGCTGAACCAGCGGTTACGCACGGAATCTTCATGCCAGCGGGTATCGCTGTAGCGCGTTTTTTGCTCATCCTCAGCATTGGCATAACTGAAGGACGTAATCAGCCCCAGCGCGTCCGTAAACTCATAACGGTATTTCACGTTAATCCCGTTCAGATTATCGCTGCCGGGAGCGTTCGTACGGACATGAAGATACCCTGCGCTCAGTGTGGCCTGCTGCTCAGACGCCCATGCAGGCGCACCGGATACGGCCAGACAGATGGCTGCGGACAAAATGGCGGCATAAAGTTTACGCATAATTACCTCTCGCTTTTCTGCAATAAAAAAGGCGCCATTTCTGGCGCCCGTATCTGAGTTATAAAATTCAGCTAATCGTGATGCCTGCAGTGGCTTTCTTCATCACCACAACCAGCAAATCGCTGATACTTGCTGTGGGATACCAGTTATTTACCAGCCATGCTGACACCGAAAACTCCAGTGTCATGTGACCGTGACCGGCAGGCATATCAATAACACCACTGTAAATCAGCGTATTATCCAGCGCGGTACGGTTATAAGTTTCAGCACCGTTTTTCCGCACTATCAGACGGCATGAGGAGTAAATATCAGTATGCTCTTTCTCATGTTTAGCGCCGCTGAATGCCACCGCCGGAATAACAATCTGCCGGTCAAACGGCTGATCGTCATAAACCCTGACGGTAATGGTTCCTGATGGCCACCGCTCCGGTGCACGGGAGTCCCGGGGGAAAGCTTTGCCCACTGTTTTAACGAGATCGCCTTCAATCTGGTTCGCGGACAATTTTCCCAGAACCCGACAGTTCTCGTTAATCGTGACGTTGTTGAGCGTCCCGGAGTTCGCATTCACGTTACCGCTGATATCGGCATTTTTCGCCGTCAGCCGCCCGTCCGGTGTCAGGGAAAATGCCGGAGGATTACCGCCGCTGGTAATGGTGGGGGCCGTCAGGCGTTTCAGGAACACGTCGTTCATGAATATCTGATCACCCTGACCAACAAACATCGGCTTTGTGTTGCCATTCGCAGGATTAATCATCGCAATCCTGTCTGCCGCCAGCAGCACCTGACTCTGCATTCCTGCTGGCGTATTCTCAATACCGGCACCGATACCCGCAATATAAAGGCGTCCGTCCTGCATCTGCTGCAGCTTCACAGCCCACATGCTGTTCAGATTATTATTTGTATCAACCTGAACCTTCTGTATCTGCTGGATCGCTGCACTCTGGTCTTCCAGTTTTTTATTGACGGTCTGCGTGATTTCATTGCTGACATCCGTAATGGACGTCCTGATTTCAGCCAGGTCAGGCGCAAGCTGACCGTTATCAATCTGCGTCCACAGCTCCTGGGCCAGATGTGTTTTCCCGATTTCTCCTTTGAAAAAATCCAGGTAACCTTCCGCATCATCGCTCGCCCGACCGACAGCCTCCACGAATGCCGATTTGCCAACAGTATTCACACTGCGGATATAAAAATAATAATCATGGCCCGGTTTGATATTGATACTGGCAGCTATCCAGTACAGCGCCGAGCCAAGATAGCGGGCTGCGGTTTCAACCTGCCTGATATCCGCAATCCGCTTTTCTGAGAACCAGAACTCAAACTGTACCGTCGGATCATAAACGGCAAGATACGGCGTGGCGGTTATCTGAAAATAGCCCGGCGTCAGCTCAATCCGCGACGGCGCTGCCGGTGCGGCAATCCGGAACGATACCGATGCCGGATCGCCCTGCTGCCCCCAGGCATTTGCCGCCCGGACTGTCAGCCTGTAGTTTCCCAGCGCCAGTTGCGTGAAGCGGTATGTGGTTTCCGTCGTCCTGGCCGTGCTGACCAGCCGCTCACTGCCGTCATCCGCTGCCACGGTCAGGCGAAGCAGGAAGCTCACGCCCTTCACCACCTTCGGCGTGTCCCAGCGGGCCAGTACCTGATACTCCCCGCTGTCTGCGGTGACTTCGGCAGTCAGGTGCTGCACCGCTGGCGGCGTGACACCATTCACCGTGCCGCTCTGGTCGCCGTCAAAGTGCGCCCCGTTATCCACGATGGCTTCTTTTTCCGGTACATGCTGCACGGCGGTGATGGCATACGTGCCGTCATCGTTCTCACGGATACTCACGCAGCGGAACAGGCGCTGGCGCAGCGTCGGCAGCTTCAGCCCCCACACGCTGTATTCGGCAACGCCGTCAGGAACACGGCTCACTTTCACCTTCACGCCGTCGGTGACGGACTGGACCTCCACGCTGACCGGATTCCCCTGTCCGTCAACCAGGCTTATCAGCGTGGTGCCGGAGGATGGCAGCGTGATTTCACGGTCGAGCGTCAGCGTCCGGGTCTGGCTGTTTACCGCCAGCACGCGCCCGCCGGTGCTGATACCGGCATAGTCATCATCACAGATTTCAATGACATCGCCCGGCACATGGCGAAGCCCTTCTGCGCCCACGCTGAAGTCCACGGTCTGCGTTTCCAGCAGTTCCGTTTTAATCAGCCACAGCCCGGCTCGGTGCGCCTGCCCCCGCCTGGTACAGCCAAAGGCATCCATCTTCGTGACGTTACGACCGTAACGGGCAATGGCCTGCGTATCCTCCACAAGCTCTGTCGCCGTCTCCCAGCCGTTGTTCGGGTCAATCCAGTTCACCTCAACGGCATTATGGCGGTCTTTCAGGGCGCTGAAGCTGTAGCGGAACGGCGCGCCATCATCCGGCATCACCACATTACTGCGGTTATAGGTCCACACCTTATCTGATGGTCGGTCCTGCACGAACGTCAGCGTCTGCCCGTTCCATACCGGCATACAGCGCATCGCCGAGCAGAAATCACTGAGCACATCCCACGCCTTGCGCTGCGTGGTCAGGTACGCATTACAGGTAATACGCGGCTCCGTGCCACCAAAGCCATCCGGCACCGACTGGTCGCAGTACTGGCCGATGACATACAGCGCCCATTTATCCACATCCGCCGCACCAAGACGTTTCCCCATGCCGTAGCGCGGATGGGTCAGCATATCCCACAGACACCAGGCCATGTTGTTGCTGTATGCCGGTTTAAACGTTCCGTCCCAGATACCGCTGTATTGCCGCGTCTGCGGGTTATAATTCGACGGCACCTGCAGAATACGCCCGCGCAGATGATAATTACGGCTCACCTGCTGGCTACCGAACTGCTCCGAGTCCACCTGCACGCCGACCAGTGCCGTGTTCGGGTAGCCCTGTTTCACATCGATGATTTCGGTGTATGACGACCAGAGCGTTTTGTTCTGCAGCTGGTCTGTGGTGCTGTCCGGCGTCATTCTGCGCATCCGGATATTAAACGGGCGCGGCGGCAGGTTACCCACCACCACCGAGGCCAGATACTGTGAGGTGGTTTTGCCTTTAATGGTGATGTCTTTTTCCGTCACCCAGCCACCGTTACGTTGTATCTGAACCAGCAGGCGGACTTCCGACGGATTCCGGTCCCCCTTTGAGGTGGTTTCCACCAGAGCCTGCACACCGAAGGTAAAGCGCAGACGGTCGATGTTTGCAGACGTGATGGTCCGGGTGATCGGCGTGTCGTATTTCACTTCCGTACCCAGCACCGTCTCGGAGCCGGAGGATTCAAATCCCTCCGGCGGTGTCTGCTCCTGCTCACCTGCCCGGAACACCACCGTGACACCGGATATATTGGTATTCCCCTCACTGTCCAGCACCGGCGTACTGTTCAGCAGCACGCTTTTTAATCCGTCCACCGGACCTTCAACCGGCCCTTCGCTGATGGCATCGATCACACTCAGCAGCTGCGTGGACTTCAGGTTGTCCCTCGCTTCGCGCGGGGTATGCCCCTTACTGCTTCCTTTACCCATTCCTCACACTCCATAAACAACAAAGCCGCCCAAAAGGCGGCTCATGAGTTACGACAGGATTAACTATTATTTACATGCATTAACACTATCAGCAAAAATTTTTGGCGTTAATGCTGGTACACGTTCATAAAGAGTAAAACTACTGCCATTTCCTGCTTTTTTGATATCAAGCACAACATCATATCCCCCCATAGCCTGTGGAACTAAAAGGCTTACCCCATTCTCAATAGGAAGGGATGTTATAGGTGTTCCATTACCAGCCCATTGTCTGGATATGCAGCCTGACAATTCATCAATATTTTTTAATGAATTACCTTCCATTACAGGTTTTCCGGATTTTACGTAATCCAAAGATTTACATCCTGTTAAGGCAATAATCGTGCAGAATAAAATCGTTTTGTTCATATAGCTAACCAATAGAATAATTATCAGTGTTCGATATAAATATTAAATTAGTTAGAACATGAGTAAAATAATATTACCGCCCAATTACCACAACCTGACCACCATCCCCTTCATCTGCCGTGCTGATCTCCTGAGATGCCACACGTGACCCCACGCGCATTTCACCGTACAGAACAGGCAGGACATTGCCCTGGGCAACCATGTTATCCAGTGAGGAGAAATAGGTGTTCTGTTTGCCGTTATCCGTTGTCTGTGTACGTGGAGTTTTGGGTTTAGGGGCCAGCATCTGTGCGACACCACCAAGCGTCATCGCTGCCCCCATAGAAAAGAGAATGTTACTGAAAGCGATACTGATCCCCGGCATCCAGATTGCCGTAGCAATCAACGCCGCACCCAGCACCGCCTGAAACACACCGCCACTTTTTGCTCCCGCAAGACGCGGCACGATGTGGATCACGGCACCATTTGCCAGCGGCTCATTAAGACGGGATGATAATTCGGTTTCTCCTGCATCCCGCCCGGCAATCCGTACCTGATACCAGCCATCGCTCAGTTTCTGACGAAACGCCGGGAGCTGTGTGGCCAGTGCCCGGATGGCTTCAGCCCCCGTTTTCACACGAAGGTCGATGCGGCGGCCAAATCGTTGCAAATCCCCGTAAAGGCAGATGCGTGCCATGCCCGGTGACGCCAGAGGGAGTGTGTGCGTCGCTGCCATTTGTCGGTGTACCTCTCTCGTTTGCTCAGTTGTTCAGGAATATGGTGCAGCAGCTCGCCGTCACCACAGTAAATGGCGGCATGATTCGGCACCGATGAACCAAAACAGCACAGCAGCACATCGCCCGGCTGCGCCTCTGTCAGTGCGACACGGTAAAAACCAGTAGCCTCCATATTGTCAAGATAGAGATTCTGACCGTGACGCCACCAGTCATCCCCGCGATGAAAATTCGGCATCTCAATCCCCGCCAGATGATAAGCATCCCGGAACAGCGTGTAACAGTCCGTCACCCCGTGCTCAAAGCGCCGCCCGGTGAGATGCGGCACACAGCGGAACTTATGAATCGCCCCCCGGCAGACCAGCCACCACGGCAAATCGCTCTGCACCTGCAGCCGCCGGTCAGCCTCACTCAGCCAGGGCAGACCACCGGGGTGGCTGTGGACCAGCGCCACAATCTCACCCTGCATCTCTGCCTGCAGCCAGTCCTCCGGAGCCATCCGGAAATACGCCTCCGGCTCACCGGAGATATTCACGCAGGGGAAATATCTTTCCCCCTCCGGTGTTCTCACCACGAAGCCGCACGACTCCGCTGGCGCACATCGCCGGGCGTGCGCCAGAATCGCTGATTCTGTCTGTGTCATGGGATTTACTGCGAAAGTTTGTTAATGGAAAGGAAGCCGCCAAAGTTGCCGACGTTATTGCGGAACTTACAACCGCTCAGGCATTTGCTGCATTTATCCTTCGTGATATCGGACGTCGGCTGGTCATATTCATCCGCGACTGCCGGACCGTGATAACCGCACTCATCACCGCGATAGGTCCAGGTGCAGGTGTTGGCCAGCATGATACGCCCCGGAAAAACAGCGCCATCCGTTTCCGTCGGCGTGGACAGTACAAAGGAGGCACTCACCGCGCTCAGTTCGCTGCACTGCTCGATGCGCCAGCGGCTGATCACCTCCTGCTCCGGATCGGCGTCACTGTTTCCGTTGACGAAGTTCACCGCATCCAGAAAACGGGCGTAAACCTTACGCCGGACCACCGTTCCGCCGACCAGACTCTGCAGATCTTCCGCCATCCCGGTGACCATACCGTACAGGTTAGAAACCGTCAGCGTGGGGCGCGTACTGGTGCCTTTGCCATTCAGTTCAAAACCACTCCCCTGAATGGGATACGGCTGATACTGTCGCCCCTGCCAGGTGACCGGCTCACCTTTTTCGTTCTGCTCATTACAGAAAAAATAACGTTCTCCACCGACCTCTGTCAGGTCGATTTCCCAGAGCACCACGCTGGCCGACTGCTCCGCACGGGTGCATTCATTCAGTGTTTCCTGCCGGATATCCTGCATCAGTTCACCACCTGTTCAAACTCTGCGCTGAACTCAACACGCAGCATACTGACCCGCGACGACCATTTTGCGCAGGTCACCTTTATCTGCCGGTAGCCATAAGGCGGCGTCCACAGAAAGGCCTTCCAGCCCCCGTGCTCAGCCAGAAACGACTCCAGCGCCGCGGCCTCCCAACGGGGAACAGAAAGCGTCACGCTGTACGTTTTCAGGTCAGTGTTCAGCCCGGCAGGCGCTCGCTGGGAATAGCCATCACCAAAGCGCACCTTTCTTACGGAAGGGGCCGAAGCCACATCCATACCGGGTTTCACTTTCCAGCGGAAGGTTTTCATCGTCCACCTCCGGAGAACAGACCACCATCGCGCATCTGCCCGGTCACAACATCCATTGCCGCCTTACGGGCTACGTCATAAACAGCCTTCAGTGCCTGTGGCCCTATCTGACCGTTCGTGCCGTCGTTGTTAATCACCACATGGTTATTCTGCTCAAACGTCCCGGACGCCTGCGACCGGCTGTCCGCCATGCTGCCCGGTGTACCGACATAACCGCCGGTGGCATAGCCGCGCATCAGCCGGTAGAGATTCCCCACGCCAATCCGGCTGGTTGCCTCCTTCGTGAAGACAAATTCACCACGATGAACAATCCCCGCTGGCTCATATTTGCCGCCGGTTCCCGTAAATCCTCCGGTTGCAAAATGGAATTTCGCCGCAGCGGCCTGAATGGCTGTACCGCCTGACGCGGATGCGCCGCCACCGAAAGCACCGCCAATGGCGCTGCCGATACTCCCGACTATCCCCACCATCGCCTGCTTCAGAAAAATCTCTGTCAGCATGGACAGCACAGAACGGGTGAAACCACGCCAGTTCTGTTCGCTGCCGGTCAGCATCGCTGCCATATTCTGTGCAATACCGTCAAAGGTCTGCGTGGCCGCGTTTTTAACCTGCGAAAAACTGTCCGTCGCACTTTCCGCCCACTCGCCCCAGCCGGACTTCATCCCGGCCATCCAGCTTCCACGAAGCTGCTCCTCCGCAGACCAGGTGTTCTTCAGTGCCGATGTGGCCTTCGCCAGCGCAGCCGGATTATCACCGTACACCTCACGAAGGCGCTGCTCTTCCGACTCCCGCTGCGCCTGACGGTCGGTGAGTCCGCGGGCTTTTGCGCTGATTGCCGCCTGCTTCGCGCTTTGCTGCTGTTCAAACCGCGCCGCCTGCTGTGCCAGCTCATTCAGCCGCTTCTGGTGTTCAATCTTGTCGCCCAGCTCAGCCAGCTGGCGTTTGTACTCCAGCGTCTCTTTCTCATGAGCCAGCAGGGATTTTTCCTGCTCAGATAACTGCCGTTTCGTGGCGGCCTCTTTCAGGACCACATACTGATTTTCCGCTTTCCATAAATCACGGCGCTGCTGGCTGATTTTTTCATTCGCACCGCTGTGCTTCTCCAGCGTCCTGAGCTCAGTTTCAAGCGCCAGCAGGGCTGCATGCGCCTGGTCTTCCTGGCGCTCACCGGCAGACACCTTCACACCGGACGGCTTTTTCTGCGTCGACTCATAATCCTTTTTTGCCGACGCCATCAGCGTGTTGTAATCCGCCTGCAGGATTTTCCCGTCTTTCAGGGCCTTATTCAGCTCTTCCTGCCGGGCGGTATATTTCTCCAGTGGCGTCAGCAGGCGCTCATACGCCTTCTGCGCCTCTCCGGTATACTTCAGCTGTGACGACTCACGCTCAGCCCTGTCCCTTGCCGCCAGTTCACCGGCTTTTTCCATATCCGACTGCAGCGTTGCCGCTGCCAGACCCAGACGGGCATTTTCCCGGTCATCCCATGCGCCCTGAAGGTTGGCCCGGAAAGAGGAGGTTTTACCGCGGCGCTGGCTCCGACTCTGGTACCACTGCCATTTTTTATCCGCCTCATCAAATGCCTTCTGTGCACTGGCGAGCATATCCGCTGAGAATTCCGGACGACCGATATCCAGAATGGCATCCCACATCGATTTGAATGCCTTCCCTGTTTTATCCGCCCAGGTCTCCAGTGTTCCCATGTTTTCTTTCAGGCGACGGGTCTGCTCATCAAAGCCTTTCGTGGCGATATCGTTCGCCGCCTGTAAGGCCCCGGCCTCGTCTCCGGAACGCTGCAGTTGTGCAACATACGCAATCTGCTCTGCCGTCACGTTACGGAACTGGCGCGCCATCGCCATCAGTCCCGACCTCGGGTCAGTGGTCAGCTTCCCGAAGGCTTCAGCGACTTTATCTACCTCCACTCCGGATGCAGACGCAAAACGCGCGACACTCTGGTTGATGGCATCAAACTGTTCACCACCACGCACACCGGCATTCACCAGGGCTGCCAGTGACTCTCTCGCCTGGTTAAACGTCAGCCCTGCTGCCTGCCCGGCTCTTGAGAGCGTCAGCATACGATCGGCAGTCAGTCCGGCCTGATTGCCGGAAAGGACCAGCGTTTTATTAAATTCTGAAAGCGTGGCGTCGCCCTGGTACCAGGCGTACGCCAGCGCACCTGTCGCCACCGCCAGCGAGGTGACCCCGACCATCGGCAGGGTGATCGCACCGGCAAGCCCCCTGAACATGGGGATCATCCCGCCGAAGGAGTCCTTCACCTGACCGCCCTGTTGCAGCAGGATCAACCAGGGATTCTGACCACCGGCAAGCTGCGTGGCGATATCCGTAAACTGTGCGGGCAGGGTTCGCATGGCCGCTTTATACTGCCCGACGGAAATCCCGGCTTTTTGTGCAGCCAGCGCCTGGCGGCTCAGGCCCTGTTCAACAGTACTGGCGGTTTTTCTGGCGTCGGTATCCAGACCTGAAAAATGACGCCTTACCCGGCTCATCTGCTCATCGAAACGGACAGCATCCAGACTAAGGTCAATAACAAGATCACCAACCGGCTGGGACATATCTCACACCTCCCGGAATCCCCGCTGAAGCCATCATTAATGCGGCATCATCCACCATGACATCCGCCACATCCGCAGACGATAAAATATCGCGCCCTCCGTCCCCACCGAACCGGACGCCTCCGGCAACTCCTGTCGCTTTCTGCATCAGCATTTCTTCCTCGTCCGGCATCTCCGTCTGCTCTTCCTCACACGCTGGAGCAAGCAGACTGAAATCCGCCGGATGCATATCCGGATCGCCAAAAAACAGGCTGAGTACGGCGTACATCAGCCCGGAAAAATGAGCGTCCAGTTGGGTATCCTGAAAATAATGCGTGCAGTAAAAACGTCGCCAGTCGGCATATTCGGTGGATGTCATCCCGGCAAGCATGGCGCGCCAGTCGGGTCTCCCCATCTCACGCGCCAGTCTGAGGGCAAAGTTCAGCTCGCCGTCGAAGACTTTCCCGCAGAAAAATCATCATCAGTCAGCGTGTTATTTTTCGCCACTTCAGTAATATCAGTATCCGGACGAACAGCTTCGATCATCCCGGACAGGCACAACACCACGTCTTCCGCCCGGGCAATGGCATCGGCAGGCCAGGTGGTGAGCACTTCCTGCTCTATCTTCATCACGGCCTCATTCATTGACGGTGACCCCGTTTTCTGCGGATGGTTATGCCACAGGGACATCGCCACCAGAAACGCGCCGGTTCTGACGAGATCTTCCACGCTTACCTGCAGGTTGCCGCTGGATTCTGCCTGTTCTGCACGCCGTTTCAGGAGGGCAAGATGCTCGATACGCTGCAGCGCAGACAATTCGGAAAGCGTGACAGACACACCGTTATATTCAAATTGTTCTGTTTTCAGAAACATGTATTACCTCCGTTTACCCTGCAGCGCCCGCTTCAGTAACGGTGACTTCAGCCACTGCGGCGAACTGACCATTTCCGCTCACCACAGGGATCTGCACCTTACCTGTCGCCATGCCGTTTACCGTAATTGTCATATCTTTCACACTAATGGTGGCTTTCGACGGATCGGCGGAAACCGCTCTGAACGTCTTGTCGGTTGCACTTTCCGGCTCAAAAGAAACCGTCAGGGTGGTTGTTTTCCCTTTTGCCACCGTACCGGATGTCGGCGTCACCTTAATCGCACTGACCGGCGTAATTTTGCTGCGTTCTTCCGCTACAGAAGGTTTACCCACGTTAGTGACTTTCACCGTGCGGGTGATCACTTCTTTCGCCGTCACGGCCTTACCGATACTGCTGACCCAGCCACGAAACACATCCACCGTGCCATTCGGAAAACGGATTTTATAGGCCCGGACATCGCCGCTTTCAAACCAGCCTATAAGCCCTTTCTGACCTTCCTCTCCCGGTTTCCAGGCCAGCGTAAAACTGGTATCACCTGCAGATTTCTGCCCCTGCCCGGTCGCGGTCCAGTCTGCGTCTTCATCATCCAGGTAGTTATCATCGTAGGATTCTGCCGTCATCTCGCCCGGCGTCAGATCCTTCACCTTAGCCAGTCGCTGCCAGTCAGCGTCTGACAACGGGTTTGCATAAGCATCACCCTTGCCGTTGTAAACCCACAGAGTGGTACCGGCACCTTTTACTGGCTCCAGGGGATTTGGTGTTGCCATATCGTCCTCACATCTCGTATGTAATGGAATAAGTCAGATCCGCAGAGCTCCATAACGCCATATCGTCATCACGACGATACTCATAGCCCTGCGTAACCATCGTGGTAATCAGTCCTGCCAGTGCCGGGATCGCAGTCATCGCCGGATAAATCCGGCTTTCCATCCACTGATCAAGCTCTGAATCCGGTACCTGTGCCGGTAAAAACACCTCAATATGCAGTGTGGCCCGCCAGGTATCTGCATCCAGCTCTTCACCGGTATACTCTGCATCCGTCAGATAAACCGCGATCGCAGGAAAATCCTCTTCGTCAAAAACAACGGGGCGACCATCAAACAGCGTCGCCCCGTGTTCATGCTGCTCGAGTGCATCCAGCACTGCAGCACGGATATCAGTGTGTTTCATCGTTTTATCGCAATCCTCAGTTGTTGTTTCAGCGCGGATGCCAGTTCTCCGGGCAGGCGTTCACGCCGGATACGGTCAACATTCTCATCAAATGCCTGTTTCAGTGGGGCCGCCATCGGGATTTTCACCACCTGAATGGGAAGGCGATTACGCTTTTTCCTTCCCTTGTCGTCATTGCCCTCCTCATATCTGGCCTGGGGAAGACGTTGCATGACATGCCAGCGACCATTTTTTAATCGCTGAATAAATGCCCGCTGATACCGATGCTGACCGGCTTTAAGTATGCTGTTCGGGCGACGCCCCAGCATCCTGATCCCCAGCTTAATCACAGGGAGATCACCGCGGTTAACGATAATTCTGGCATTCGGATTTCTGACCGTCGCCCGTTTCAGTCTGGACCGTTCCTTAACCAGTTTCCGTCTCACCCTGGTTTCCCGGGCAACCTGTGACGAAGACTGATTAATCGCCGTTGTGGCCACGCGGTTAATCGTCATTGCTGAAGCCGCCGGAATGGCGTTTTTACGAACCCGGCTCAGATTATCAATCGCCTGATCAAGCCCTTTTATCGCCATAATTTCACCCTGCGTTTATCGTCGCCGGTTAACAGCGGGTGGTTGCCCACGGTTGAGCCAGAGATAACAGCTTCCCCCGTCATCCGGAGAAACACGATCCACCCAGAACATCTCGCCGTTAATGGTCAGCGTGTCACCACGCCGCACGGCACGCACCGTATCCGTCCGCACAAATAATGACGGGCTGCTTCCTTCAATACGGACCCCGCCACCGGCAAAACCCAGCGACTCCGGATCGTCAAAAACCCCCTGAACTTCGCCACCACGCTGTGCCCCCGAGGTGAACTGCGCACAGAGTCCCATCACTTCAACAATCGTGCTGTCCACCCCGGCGAGGGCAGCATCGAAGGCATTCTGAAAATCACGCATAAACGGCCATTCCACTCCTGACCATGTCTTTTGCCACTGAGGGGGGCATCAGAATTACTCTGCCAGCATCAACATGCTCAACAGGCTCACCTGTTTCATCGTCAACACCGCACAGGTAAAAACACTTCAGAAGCATGATACGTTCCAGAATACCGAAAGCATCCTCACCGGTGTTCCTGTATGCCTGCTCATAAACGGTATCATCAACATCTGCGATTTCATTTTCCGATGCGCAAACCTCCTCTTCCCACTCTGCCACACGCTGTGCGATATCCGCTGCACTCCCCGACATATCCGCCTCGCGCCCCAGCAGGCCAGCCAGTTCACGAAGACGTTTCTGATTTTCTTCTTTTGTTGCCATATCCAGCCCCCTGTGAAAAAAGACACGGGGGCATTTCGCCCCCGCTCACGGATTATTTCACCTGTACCACCACAAACTCATCCGGATCCGGCAGCACCATCAGCGGAGCGGACTGCGTCATGGTGAATTCACGGGCCGGATCGCCCACGGTCATCCAGTGTTTCGGATAACGGGAAGAGGCCACCACACCTTCGGACAACGCCTGCGCATCCTGAATGGCACCATAGCAACGGATGCCCTCAGCAGCCGTATTTCCCAGGACCAGCGTGCCCTCCGGCAGATAACGTTTTTCGGTACCGTCCTCTGCCACATAAGATGTTTTCGCCACCACAATAGCCAGATCACCGTAATACCCCTTGAAGGACACCACCGACCCCAGGTCTTTCACTGCCGTTTCGAGTTGTGAATTTGAGCCGCGACGAGTATCCAGTTTTTCGCGGAACAGCTTAAAGCCATTCAGCAGACGCCAGACGGTACCGTCCATGATGGCAATATTCACAAGACCGCTGGCCTGATCGCAGTAAAGGTCAATATCATGCGTCGGATCAAACGTATCACGGTCCTGCTCAGACCATTTTTTACCGTCGGCCTGCTCAATGTTATTTCCTTCAGAGCGTCCGAAATCCACCTCGACCGTGTCAAACTGTTCCCCTTCCATGGTGTATTTGCCATACAGCACGGCATTCACCGCCTGCATTTCTTCCACCTGGACAATGGCGTGCTCTTCCTGTTTGAGGTTATCGGTGATGATACGCAGACGACGGTAGGTCGGGTCGTTCAGCTGCGCCGGATCTTCACCGGGAAGGCGCTCCACCGCCTGCTGGTAATTAAATTCGTGTTTCGGCTTGACGTAGCCCGGACGCAACACGCGGGTTTCACCACCACGATGGCGCAGCACTTTTCCTTCAACGATCGGGGAGACATAGGCCGCCACCGGCGTTTTTCCGGTAATTTTGTCCAGCATCACCTCTTCGGTGTGGAAATTCACCGTACGGCGGAAAAACAGTTCCAGAAACAGCGCACGAAATTTCACTTTTTGTTCGGTATAACCGAGTAACTGGCGGGTCGTAAACAATCCCATAAATCAGTTCCTTTCATTCAGAAATCAGTCAGGCCAACGCGGTGGCCTGATAACGTGTTACGGCAGCGCCGCGTGACTCAGGGCTGTGCCGACAAAGGCGTTGGCCTTTTTGTGTTCATCCACACTTTCAGGCCAGCGGATTGCCTCCGTCGCAAAGGTCCCCGACTTGTAATACGTCAGCACCGTCTCTGTGCCTTCAAGCGGCAGTACCAGTATGCCAGCCGCACTACCGGCTTTCTGTCCGTCCCAGACCACCAGTTTCCCGCTGGCTTCATCCAGCATCAGGGGCGTCAGTGCCGGTGTTGCCTGAGAAATCCCGCTGCTGCCTGTGGCGGTATGAGCCGGATCATTACCGGCAAAAATACGTACTTCTGCACGTTGTTCAGTGATGGTTTTCGTTACCATATTGTAAAAACCTCATATTGATGGTCAGCACTGACTTCATGGCATGGCCATGAGCATTTTCACGTCCGCATCACCGTCTGCTGACGTCTGTGACACGCCACCCCGCACCGCTGCCGGTGAATGATTCGCCATGAAATGTTCAAACAGGGCAGTTGTGGATGCAGAGACCGGTTCTGCTTTATCCGGCGATGAGGACAGAATGTCGCGGGCAGCCTCCACCGTCATTCCGGGAAACGCCGCCAGTTTTTCAGCCTGCGCCTCAGCCCCTTTTGCCTCATCCAGAGCCATAATCTGATCACGGAGTGAGGGTCCGGCATCCGCCTGCGGTGAAGCCGCCAGGATCGGGCGGGCTTTTTCCACCGTCATCTCCGGCATCGCCGCCAGCGTTGCCGCCAGTTGTTCACGACCTTTAGCCTCTTCACACGCCATAATGCGATCGGCTTCACTCTGCGCGGATGCCACCGGCTGCTGCGGTGCCGCCGCGGCCAGAATCGCCCGGGCCTGTTCAACGCTCATGCCCTGTTGCCCTGCCAGCATCGTGGCAAGCTGTTCACGTCCTTTCGCTTCCTGACACGTCAGGATCCCCATCACTCGCTGGTTCTCCTGCGCGGCAGCTTCCGTTGCAGTTAATTGCGGCATAGTGCCTCCTGTATCATGTGTGTTCAGCGCCGCAGCCATCACGCTGATGGCATCCGACGCATTGATTAATTCATCCGCCAGCCCGGCCTCAATGCCGGACTGACCTTCAAAAACGGCGGCCTCTGTTCCCGTGACTGCATCAACAGACAGACCGGTAAACATCGCCACTTTTTCGGCAAACATCCGGCGCGCCGCATCAATCCGCTGCTGCATGTCCTGGCGAACCTCTGCCGGCAACGCTTCAAACTGATTGCCATCCACCTTGTGCGCCCCTGAGTAAATCAGCGTGATATCCACACCGGCCTGCGCCAGATGACCGGCATAGCTGACATGGCTCATCATCACGCCAATGGAGCCGATACGGGATGTCTGGGTAACCAGCCGTCGGGAGCAGGCCGACGCCAGCAGCATGGCTGCAGAACAGGCCGTGTCATTGCACAGTGCCCAGACCGGCTTCTGCTGACGGAGGCGGTAAATCATGTCAGCGCAGTCAAACGCGCCGGCGGCCTGCCCGCCCGGACTGTCAATGTCCAGCAGTACGCCCCGCACCTGGCTATCCGCCATTGCCTGCTGAAGACAGGCGACAATGCCGTCATAGCCTGTCATTCCGGAAAATGGCCGCATACCACCCAGCCGGTGCACCAGCGTGCCGGTCACCGGCAGTACAGCAATACCGTTCACCACCCGGTAAACACGGGCCGGTCGTTTACCTCCGGCCATATACTCGTCCGTTTCAGCCAGCATTCCGGGAGCATCAAGCTGTACCTGCTGTTGTGGTACCGAAAGACTTGCTGCCCCCATCTCGCGCCCGAGCGCGCAAAAGAAAACCCGCGCATAGGCGGGCTCCAGAAGCAGCGGTTCATTGAATGCTGCGGCAATAATGTGTGAAAGATTACGTCTCACGTGGTGTTGTCTCCTCTTCCGGCCTGCGACTCTCCGCTATCTGCTGCTGATACGCCTGCGCTATCCACACCGGACGTGAGAGTCCGGCTTTTTGCCGCTCAGCAGATTCCCTGACCTGCTGGCGGAAAATGTCCTGATAATCCTCGCCCATCAGCGCCAGCTCTTTCTCATACGTGCTCAGTCCGGAATCAATACGCATCACCGATTCCTGAACCTCCTTGAGCCCGTCAATGGCCATTCTTCCGACACCAATCCACTCAGCCCGTGACCAGGCTGAACGCGCCTGATAAAAATCAAAACGTGCCCGTGGCGGACGAATAATCCCCCGAAGAAGTGCCTCTTCCAGCCAGCAGGAAAACATCTGCGTGGCCAGCCGGGCCGCAATAAATTTTCGCCGCCCCATAAAATAGCGCCACGACTCATTGGCGGAGGCGCGGGCACTTGAGTAACTGACCTTCGAGTAATCACGGGACAACTGTTCGTAGGAAACGCCAAGACCGGCGGCGATATACCGCAGCAGCGCCTGTTCAAGCGCAGAAAATCCATTGTCTGAATCCTGCGCAGTCTGTAGTTTCAGATCATCACCAGGGAAAAGGTGCGGAATTTTGACACCGCCCAGTGTCACGTTATTCGTGTCATACCAGCTGGAGAACTTCTCCAGAATATTAATAAGCGGATTATCCTTCTGCTCCTGTGGCGCGCCGGCGATATATTCAAAGGCCTTTTCGGTATCAAGTTCACTTTCAATCGTCGCTGCATACATCGCCTTCACTATGGCCGACTGAAGCTGTGTTGCCTGCAGGGAATCCAGCATCTTCAGCCGTTCCATAACGCTGTAAAACTGATTGGCTCCACGGGTCTGCCCGTCCTCCACCGGCTCGAAAATATGCAGCATGGCCGGACGCCCGGTGGGAAGTTCACGCGGGATCCGTTCCCATCGTCCACTACCAGAGAACGGAAAATCATCCTCACAGATATGGTACGCAACGGCACGGCCATATCGATCAACCTCCACACCGGCCCGCAGAAAACGGTTCCCGATACCGTGTCCTGGCGTGTCCACCCGTTTCGGACTCACGGCTTTAAAACGCGTACGAAACAGTTGCGTGCTCTCCGTATCCCAGACCGGCTGCACAAAGATTTCGCCGTTAAACGCATGAACGCCCACACCTTCACGGATAAATTCCGTGAAGGTGCGTTTTCCTTCCACGTCGATCTCGCCAAACATCCCTTCGGCGTATTCCGACCAGGCCGCCTCCACCTCATCGACAAAGCTTTTTGCTGCGGTCTCCCGCATCCCCAGCCAGCGCCAGTTCGGACGGTAGCTGATCAGAAACATATGCCCGACAATGTGATCCTTATGCAGAGCCACCGCATTAGCCGCTATTCCGTTATTGCGCACCAGATCATCTGCCCGGGCATTCCCCAGACGCAACGCGGGCAGCAGGGCCGCATCGGCACTCTGCGCCGGTGGCAACCACTCAGCCATTTGCCCGCCAAATCCTGCACCGCCCCCGTTGTAGCTGAGACTATCACGAAGCGGAACGCCGTTCACATCAATCAGGACAGGCGTTCGTTTCATAACCTCACTCCCAGCGGACGACGGCGACGCCGGGTTGTCCCCAGTACCGACTCCGCATCATTGATCGCCCGGTTAAGCTCATCCAGAGAAGCTGCCGTATATTCAATTCTGCGACCATCTTTCTGGACAGACACCACCCGTTTACCGGTTAATAAATCAAGGCGCGCCTGACGCAGCGCCTGCAGTTCAGCGACTGTAACCATTCACTCCTCCGGACAGCTTCGCTGCCAGTTCTTTAAGGGTTGGCCGGGTCGTCTCTTCTTCCCGGGATTTTGCCAGTACAGCCAGATCAAGCTGCCAGCGTTGCACGGACACACGTAATGCCGCGTAGGCATACACCAGGCAGTCCAGCGCTTCGTTACGCCGCTTTTTGTTATCCCACAGCAGACGCATCTTTCCTTTTTCCCACTTCTCCACAAGCTCTTCCGCCACCAGTTGCTGCGCCTCTGTCTGCGAAAAAATCTCCGGATCATCAGGAAAACGGATGGCATACGACGTGGCTTCATCCGCAGGCGTGGGATCGGCTTTCATACGGGCATAGAGAATTTCTTTTGCGGTGTCCGTCCCCACTTCGCACAGATACACGCCCCGCTGATTGCGGGTTTTTGGCATGGTGATCACCGGCTTGCCATAAACAGATGCACCTTTTACCGGCAGCACCCGGAAAACACCGTGTTTTTTTGACCTCTGATAGACAATTTCGCCATCGATCCCCCCTGTGTCCCAGCAGACACGGGAAATAGTCATTTCGGTTCCGTCTGCATGGCGGTATTTTTTGTTGATCGCCGCATCCAAACGTAACAGCGTCTCTTCCTCATCGGGACGCCCCATAATGATGATTTTATCCACCAGAAAGGCTTCCTCTCCCGGAGCCCATCCCCAGACATACATCTCAAAACGGTTTCGCTGCGAGTCAATGCCCGCCGTCAGATAAACCACCCGGGCAGGCACCGCCGCCGTGTAACGCACAACCTTATCCATCAGTACCTGGTGATCGAGTTTTTCGCCCACGGCCTCTTCCCAGGTCTCGCCCAGCGTGGTGTTCACAAAGGTTTTCAGGCCGTTGGGATCTTTCAGTGCATCCAGCCAGTCATAGACAATCTGTACCCAGGTGGTGAACGGACTGTACGCCGTCCAGATATGGAATGTGATGGAGCGCGGCGGCGGAATTTCATTACCCGCAGCGCTGAAAAACGTCAGGCCGTCACGGGTCCACATGCCCGTGTTTTCACAGATCCACCGCCCGTTACTCTGGTCAAGCTCAGACTGATGGATCACACAGCCATGATGCTCACAAAGGTAGAAAACACTTTCTGGTTTATTCTTCTCCCACTTAAGACCGAAAGGCGAGGCATCATCGCCAAATTTCAGATACTGCTCCTCCCCGCAGTGTGGGCAGGGCACATAAAAACGCATAAAATGCGCCGACTCGTTGGCCGCTTTTTCGATCTGGCAGGAACCTTTTATTTTTGGCGTCGAGCCGCGAATGGATTTTGGCCATACAGAGCCCTCAATACGTTTATCCCCCAGCAGGGTTGGCGAGCCCTCTTTTTCAACATCCGGCTCGAACGAGGAAAGCTCGTCATAGCAGACCACATCCACGGATTTTTCACGGTAGTTTTTTGCTGCCGCACCACCCAGGCACCAGAAACCCACACCCGATGAAAAGCGTTTCAGCGTGAGGGTATTATCACGATGTTTACGTCCCAGCCAGGGAGAAAGTTTTTTCAGGCAGGGAACATCGCGAATCGTCGCCTCCACGTGAGACTTCATAAAATCTTCAGCGGCAGAATCCGTGGGCTGAAAAAGCAGACTGTTTCGGGATTTATGCTCAATAAAATACCCGGCGACTCCCAGCAACATCTTTGTATAGCCAACACGGGCAGATTTAATCAGATTAACAGTCCGGATCTGATCATTCCCCATGCTGTTCATGATGGCGATCTGGAACGGCAGCGTTTTCCATTCGCCGTCACCATATGAAGATTCTTTAGGCAGATAATAATTTTGATCAGCCCATTCAACTGGCGTCACCGGCAATGCCCTTATCAGGGGCTGTAATGCTGTTGTGACAGCACTCATCATATTATTCAGTTGTTGCTCTGATATATTCATCGAGTAAATCCGGTAATTTATCCCCCGCCCGCCCACACTGATTTGCCCCCTTCGCAATAAGGGTTTTCAGATGGTCAAGATGGCGCGGAGTTAAATCAGGAAACTGTCGCTGCATGGATAAAGGGATGGAATCAAGCGTACTGGATAACGCCATTGCCAGCTTGCTGAGGGCAAAAATACAGAACCCGGTGTCAATAAGTTTTCCTTTTGACACCTCATTTTTTAACTGCTGTGTAACAGCCTGTTCTGCTGTCAGTTCCCATCTGGCAATAAGCAATTTCTCCTCATAGTCGTCTTCGCTATCGCCATCAGGCACATCGTTTTTACTTCTTCTCAGATACGATATGTAAAAATCGCGCCAGGCATCCAGATCCAGTTGCCCTCGCTTATTCGATATCGGGGCACCCGGCAATTTCTGCAATCTGCGAAGCTGGCGATCGGTCAGACTTAAATGCCTGGCAACTTCAGTCTGCGTAGCCACTCCTCACCTCGCAAAAACTCTCACCTCACAATCACAACAAAACCGGTCATGTCCGGTTTTAGTGTCTATTTTTTGCGCATGCCCGGTTCATGGAAAGCATGTTTTTATATTTTTCATATGGTTAACTTGCAGAGAAACCGGACATGGATCCCGGAAAATTTTCATAAATAGTGAAAATCCGCGAGGTCGCCGCCCCGTAACCTGTCGGATCGCCGGAAAGGACTCGCAAAATGATAATAATTATCATCTGCATGTCACAACGTGCATCTACGCCATCAAACCACGTCAAATAATCAATTATGACGCAGGTATCGTATTAATTGATCTGCATCAAATTAACGTAAAAGCAACTTCAGATAATACAAATCAGCAACACTGAATATGGGGAAACATTATGTCATCAAAGAACAGAACCCGCAGAACAACAACCCGCAACATCCGATTTCCAAACCAGATGATTGAACAAATTAACATCGCTCTTGATCTGAAAGGTTCAGGAAACTTTTCAGCGTGGGTTATTGAAGCCTGCAGAAGAAGGCTGTCAACAGAGAGTTCGGGTATGAATTACATAATTAAGTAACATGGTGTTCACAGAACACGCAGTTACCGGACACATCAGTTTTCCATTCGCTCCCCGGCAGTACAGGCTTCCCCTCTGACGGGATAGCCTGAAAAAATAACACAGAAAATTATTTGTTATAATTAATATAACTTACTCAAAAAAAAGCGACGAGAAAATCAGCATCAACGAACAATAAGCGCCAATACGTGATAACAAATGGCAGCCATATTTATCTGCAGTATAAGCAATGGACAGGATAACCACACCAGAAACCGTCAGCATAAAATCCATTTGAACTTCCCCGGACAAAATCGACTCATCTAAAGATTTACAGCTCTTTTTATTATCAATATGTTAAAAGTAAAATAAACAGATGTTCAATAACACGAATACAAAAACGTGCTGAAATTCAATGAATCCATTTCTGTGTCATCAATTAATAGTGATAAACATCCGGCTTCTTCCACCATCGCACCGGACAGGCGACTATGAGGGGACAACGCCGCGCTCCGTTAACGCGGTAAACCCCGGTGTGTATCGTTTTTGATTATCCCCGCACACTCGCGCAGAGGAGTCTCCCTGTCGGGCTGCGGTCTCTGTTAATGAGGGAATACAGCGACGATACGGCGCATCAACAAAACTTATTTCAGGCACTGAGTACGGATATATTCCTGCGCCCCTTCCAGTTGCTTGTGCATCGTCATCAGCCGCTCTCTGAGGGTGAAATAATCCCGTTCAGCGGTGTCTGCCAGTCGGGGGCCGGTTGCATTATCCACGCGGGCGGTGCCGGTGGCTTCACGCACGGGACCTGGACAGGTGGCGTTGATACGCAGGCGCTTACGACCAGCGGCAACGTCAGCGCGAAGAGTTTCATTTTCAGCTCTCGCATCGGCTAATTCCCTCGAGTATTTTGCATCGAGCGCAGCAACATCGCGCTGGCGCACCTGCATATCAGTAATGGTTGCGTTCGCCAGCTTCAGTTCACTGGCTTTGTTATCGCGCTGCGCTTTGTAGGTAATCGCGTTATCACGGTAATGGTCTGTTGCCATCCACAGCGCTCCACAGGCCACCAGCAGAATAACGATAAACGCGGAAAGCATTCGGTTTATGTTCACCCCAGCAGCCCCGACGAAGACAACATCATCCAGGCCATGGAAAGAAAAAGAGCAACCAGCATTAGTGAAAATGAAATGCCGACAATTACACAGAGGATCTTCGCCAGCGTTATGAGTTTGTCTGACATGCTTAATCCTCCCTTCACGATTTCAACGCAATGACCAGTTTTGCCAGCCCATACAGCATCGGGGACACAGCAACACCGACCGCCACCCACTTAATGGCAAAAGCCAGTGCTCTGCTGATGTCATCAGTTACAGGCGCTTTCAGTTCAAGGCCGTTTTTCATAGTCAACCTCAACAGAATTCGTTTATACTTTTCCATGTTCTCCCTTGCCTTATCCAAGGTCAGAAACACAAAACCCCGCTTGCAGCCAACAAACGGGGTTTTTACTTTTATTCACTTAGGTTTTGCCAGTTCTCAGGATTTCGTGTTATCCGTCCGCATTAGCCAACGTCATTTTTCAACAAAATATTCTGCTTATTTGTCAATTCCCCAGCACGCCAGCGCGCTCTCCTGGTCACGACGGGATACCTGACCGTAACAGTTATTTGAGCGAATACGGCAGTCTCTGCCACCGTCCTTAATCCACCAGCGAATCGCTTCGCAGGCACCTTTTCGATCACCTGCATTAATTCGTCTGTAAAACGTCGACGGGAAACACTTACCGGGACCAATGTTGTACGGACAGAATGACGCGATCCCCGCTTTCTGGGGTTCGGTCAATGGCACTTTGATGTTTTTCTCCACCCATGCCAGCGCCTTATCACGCTCAATGGCGTTAACCCG
>OKCX01000139.1_pt1 | contig 28508 bp, 24 predicted proteins | sample 1614161 | NCBI WGS metagenome assembly OKCX01 (sample SAMN04436910, study PRJEB24849) | human gut metagenome | biome: human gut; feature: NICU; material: stool | host: Homo sapiens | place: USA: Saint Louis, MO | collected 2012-05-24 | reverse complement strand
CGGCAGCAGCAACGACGACGAAGCATGGTGCCGATTGCGAGATCCGCAGGCGGCCATCGATCTCGGCGGCATCGCCAAAGGCTGGATCGCCGACCGTCTCTGCGAGACGATCCAATTCGCCGGCTACGAACATTTCCTCATCGATCTCGGCGGCAACACCGTGCTCCACGGACGACCGGCCGACCAGCAACCCTGGAATATCGGCATTCCCAATCCACTCGATACCGGCCGCTCAATCGCCACGTTGCAGCTCACCGACGTTTCCATCGTCACCAGCGGCATCTACGAGCGCCGGTTCACCGCGGACAACATCACCTACCATCACATCATCGATCCGCACACCGGCTATCCGGCACGCACCAATCTGATCAGCGCCACCATCATCGCGCGCACTTCACTGGACGCCGAGGGCTATTCCACCACCGTGCTCGCCGTCGGCGCTCACCGTGCCGCCCGATTCATCGCCGCGCACCCGGCGATTCTCGGCGCTCTGCTTATCCGCGATGACGACACACTGCTGCGATTCGGCATCGGATAACGACATAATCGGCATAAACGGCATCATGGTCGGCAATCCTTCGCGCATCATCGCAAGCGTGCAGAATAAAGATGCCGTAGAAATGAGCGCGCTCACGAATTGGGTGGCACGCTCTCCTTTTTCCTTTCTTTTGCGGCACTTCTCAGCCCGTTGGCTCTTCGACCGGATTCTCGTAGCATAAATGGCAATCAACCGATGTCACAAGTGTGACAGTTTTGATTCCGTTCAGCAACCACATGCCGGACAGCAAACCGCAAGGAGGATGAGCCCGCTTTTATGAAAGGCCTTGTATATACCGAGATGGGTCGCCCGAACGTTCTGAGGGTCTTGGACGTGAAAAAGCCCGTACCGCAACGAAATCAGATTCTCGTGAAGGTAAAAGCGTCTTCGATCAACTCCACGGACTTCGTGCAATTCGAATCAGCAGTGAAGACAGGCAAGGTTTCCGCCTTGTTCCGAATCAAAGAGAAATTAAAAGACAAGAAACTCGGCAAAGTGCTGGGCACGGAATTTGCGGGTATCGTAGCGGAAGTCGGTGCCGATGTTACCGGTTTCAACAAGGGTGATGCCGTGTACGGCATCGCCGACGGCATGCTCGGCGCATGGGCAGAATGTGTGTGTGCCGACAGCAACGCCGTGTGCGCCATGCCTGAAACCCTTTCGTTCGAGGAAGCGTCCGCCGTTCCGGTCGCGGGAACCACGGCATTGTCTGCGATACGAAAAGCACAGATAAAGCCAGGGCAACACGTTCTGGTATATGGAGCATCCGGCGGTGTCGGCCAATTCACTGTACAGATTCTCAAAGCGTATGGTGCCACAGTCACCGCAGTATGCAGCACCAAAAACGTTGATACGGCATGGAAATTAGGGGCTGATCACGTTGTGGATTACAAGAGGGAGAACGTTTTCGCTAACGAGAAACAGTATGATGCGATCATCGCCGTCAACGGATTCAATCCCACTCCCGGTTATTCATGTGTTCCGGCACCGGGAACTGACGGCAAAGATTGCGGCGCTGACAGAGGATTTGGAGGAGCTGCGCTCAGAAAAGAATCTGCTTCTGGCGTCGCTGGCCTATACCGAGGAAGATGCCACCGATAAATTTCCTAAAGACATCGCCGCTATGGAGCAGAGCCTGAAACGGCTGGAAGAACAGGAACAGAAATATTCCGCCGAGTTGGATGCTGCCCTGACCGAATATGCCGGGCTTCGGGAACGGGCGCAGGGCTTTGACCCGGTGCAGTTCTATGAGGCGAGGCAGGCCATCCGCCCCGACAAGGAGCAGGAAGCGGAGAACCGGGCACAGCAGGTTTACGGCGAGAAGTACAACCCGCTTTTGATGTTTGACAGCAAAAAGACGGTTTCCCGTATGCTGCATGAAGATGCAGAGCGGCAGGCAGTACGGAGGATGGTGCGGCAAGCGCAGAAGGTACAGCAGACTTTTCAAAAGAAAAAGAGTGAACAGGAACGGTAACCCACCGTTCCTGTTCGATGCTTTCTTACAAGAGACCATCCTATAAATTCATGTACTTTACCTTCTGTTGGAGATTGGTGCTCCCATAGACATTCAAAGTGAACGAAACATTCTTGTGTCCAAGGATTTCGGAGAGGGATTTGATGTCAAACTTCGGTATCTCGATTGCCCGCCCTGCGAAGGTACGCCGGATCTTATGAATTTTCACTTTCCCAGAATGTTACATTTTATTGAATTACGTTAAGGACATAATTCCTAAAATGACCATCCCAAATATTGTTGCTACAACTCCAACAGCTAATAAGATTCCGATTGGCATTCCTACAAATGCAACTGCCCAAAGCACAAGCGGATGGTGGCTGAAATATGCTTCCATTTTATCTTCAAGTTCTACTTGTTTGCTTTTTAAAAGAGCAAATATATGTCTATCAGCAAAGTTGCTTTTAATATAGTGATTTATTCCGCATAACTGTCTGGTCATCATTTCAAATACCTCTTTATCAACTCTTTTATGCTTCGGAGGTATATCATAAAGTATAAAAAGATAGTGTTAGAGGATACCGAGTGCCATTAATGAGGCATTAAGATTTCTTTCTTAATACAATCTTAATGCCTCAGATGTCTTCTTTACATCACGAAAAGCCCAAATGTGGTATGATCAAAAAAAAATAGAAAAATGGAGTGATGCATCATTGGAAAATATGGAAGGTACTTATAAAGAGCATATAGACAATCAAAGACAAGGGAGTCTGAAGATTTTCTTTGGTTATGCGGCAGGTGTCGGTAAAACCTACGCTATGCTTAAAGCCGCACATCAGGCACAAAAACGAGGGATTGATATCGTAGTTGGGTATATTGAGCGTCACACCAGACCTGATACGCTTGCATTGCTCGAAGGATTAGAACAACTTCCCAACAAAGAAGTTGATTATAAAGGAATTAAACTCAAAGAATTCGATTTAGATGCTGCTCTTAAACGTCATCCTCAAATAGTGCTTGTAGATGAATTAGCACACAGCAATGCGGCAGGATGCCGTCATGCTAAACGGTATCAAGACGTGGAAGAACTCCTGCGGGCAGGCATCGATGTTTATACAACCGTTAATGTTCAGCATTTGGAATCTTTAAATGACTTGGTGGCTTCTATTACACAAGTTGCCGTCAGTGAACGAATTCCCGACTCTGTGTTTGACTCTGCAGATCAAGTGGAACTGGTTGATATTGAACCGGACGATTTAATTGCCCGGTTACAGTCGGGAAAAGTATATCGTAAAAGTCAGGCTTCCCGTGCGCTCAATCATTTCTTTACAAGAGATAATTTGGCGGCGCTTCGTGAAATTGCTTTGCGTCGTACTGCTGATCGATTAAGTCGGAACGCTCAAAAAAGCGGAAATGAAACAGTTGCCAAAGCAGGAGAGCATATTTTAATTTGTCTTTCAAACTCTCCTTCCAACGCCAAAGTAATCCGAACAGCTGCTCGTATGGCAGAGGCTTTCCACAGTGGATTTACAGCTTTGTTTGTTGAAACTCCTGAAACAAAAGAATTGAAAGGTGACAGCTTAAAAAGATTACGGGATAATCTTCGGCTTGCAGAGCAGTTAGGGGCTCAAATTTCTACTGTTTATGGTGATGATCCGGCTGTACAAATTGCAGAATATGCTAAGGTTAGCGGTATTACGAAAATTGTTCTGGGAAGAACAAATCACAAATCCACAATATTTTTACGGAGTAAGACATTAGCCGACAAATTGACAAAATTAGCTGGAGATATTGATATTTATATCATTCCGGATGCTCAGCCGCTCTATAAGAAGAAATTTAATTTACTTCGAAAAGAGGAACCGAAATTTAGGTGGATTGATCTGCTGAAAGTTGTACTGATTACACTTTGTGCAACAATCATCAGTTTTGGATTTTACACCGCTGGTCTTCGGGAAGCGAATATCATTACTGTGTATATTTTGGGAGTTTTACTTACCGCAATTTGGACGCATGGTCATTTATACGGTGCGCTTGCATCACTGCTCAGCGTCATTTCCTTTAATTTCTTTTTTACAGTTCCAAGATTTTCATTAGAAGCCACCGATCCTGACTATCCGGTTACCTTCTTGATTATGTTGGTAGCCAGTATTATTTCTAGTACATTAGCTATCCCTGTAAAAAAACAGGCTCGCCAATCTGCTCAAAAAGCTTACTATATGGAGCTTCTGATGAATAGCAGCCAGAAGATGCAGCAAGGGCGGGATGAACAGGAAATTATTGCTCTTGCAGCAGAACAGGTACGGGCTCTTCTGGATCGGCCGATTTTGTACTCTTTGGTAGTAAAAGAAAAAGAACTTGATTTTCAGGTTTGTCCACAGTCAGAAACCAATAAATTGATTGGAGCAATGACTGCGGAAGAAGTAGGCGTTGCAGACTGGGTTGTAAAAAATAACAAACACGCCGGAGCAACTACTAATACATTATCTCACGCACAGAATCTATATTTATCCGTCCGAGGGAATCAGGAAGTGATGGGCGTGATAGGAATTCCGTCCAAATACTATCCGCCGTTGGATGTGTTTGAGAAAAATTTGCTGATTGCACTTTTAAACGAATGCGGATTGATATTAGAACGCCGCAGACTTCGGGCTGAAAAACAAGCGATTGAAATGGAAACACAGAGAGAACGTCTTCGTTCCAATTTATTGCGTGCGATTTCTCATGACCTTCGTACGCCGCTTACCAGTATCAGCGGTAATGCCGGTGTTTTAATGGAAAAAAGCATTTTGCTGGATGAAAGCAAAAAACAGGAGATCTATAGTTCTATTTATGATGACTCGATGTGGCTTGTAAATCTCACGGAAAATCTTTTGTCGATTACCCGGATTGAAAACGGAACAATGCATCTTCAGATGAATGCGGAACTAATCGACGATGTGTTTCGGGAGGCGATATCTCATGTGGACCGGAAAGCAGCTGAACATGAGATATCGGTAGAGCTTGCGGATGATCTTTTAATGGCGAAAATGGATGTTCGGTTAATTGTTCAAGTGATTATCAACATTGTAAATGACGCCATTAAATATACGCCGGAAGGTTCTCATATCTGTTTATCAGCGAAAAAAGAGAAGAAAATGGTTCGTATCCGTATTGCAGATGACGGACCGGGTATTTCAGATGAAGCCAAGCTGCATTTATTTGATATGTTTTACACGGCAGGTATCGGCAAAGCAGACAGCCGCAGAGGGTTAGGCTTGGGCTTGAGCTTATGTAAATCTATTGTAGACGCTCACGGAGGAGAAATTTCAGTCAGCGATAATAAACCGCATGGTGCGGTGTTCTCCTTTACATTGCCTTTAGAGGAAGTGAAATTTGATCATGTATAAACCAAAAATTCTTGTGATAGAGGATGATCCGGCTATCACAAACCTGATACGAACAACGTTGGATACACAGGATTATCAGTATCATACTGCGAAAAATGGAACAGGCGCTCTTTTGGATGCGGTTTCCTATAACGCTGATGTCATTATTTTGGATTTAGGTTTACCGGATATGGATGGGGCTGAAATTATCCAAAAAGTTCGTGGATGGAGCAATGTCCCTATTATCGTCGTAAGCGCTAGAAGCGAGGATCAGGACAAGGTAGAAGCATTAGATGCTGGGGCAGATGATTATTTAACAAAACCATTCAGTATTGATGAACTTTTGGCCCGACTTCGCGTGGCTTTACGCAGAAGCAGGACAGATGAAGCTTCTTCCCAAGTACAAACCAGTGTATACCGCAATGGAGAATTGACCATTGATCTTGCTGCTGGATGCGCATATATGGATGAAAAAGAGATTCATTTGACTCCTATTGAATACAAACTGCTTTGTGTTCTTGCTAAAAATACCGGGAAAGTTTTGACCCATAATTACATTTTAAAAGAAGTATGGGGAATCGCATCTGCATCAGATACACCTTCTTTGCGGGTGTTTATGGCTACTCTGCGGAAAAAGATTGAGAAAAATCCTTCTGCCCCTCAATATATTCAAACACATATTGGTGTAGGGTATCGAATGATACGGCAATAAAGAAAAGTCTATAAATTAAAATTCCTTAATAACGTTGTCCATCTCGCATAAATGGGCAACGTTATTTTTGTTCATCGAGTATGTTTATATAAAAATCCAAGTTGGAAATGTGTACTGTATATCTATGAACAAAAGCTTCATGACTACAAGTAGAGCTTTATCTCCCTCTGATTCTATTCGATAGATAAAAATTTGAAAGCGTCTGACCTGATGGGGCCAGACGCTTTTCTTAATGCAATCTTTATCTGATATAAAAAAAGCTAAGACCAATTTCACAGTAAAACTGCTACAATATTTTGTGTAAAACCAAAGAGGAGGATACCGTTATGATGGATTTTATCATGATAGCAATTTTGGCAGGCTGTGTCGGGCTCGTTTTTTTGTTAATCAGCTGGTGCCAAAAGCAAGTAGATCGAAATGAATAAGGAGGAAAGAACATGATTGTTCTTGGAATTATTGTTTTACTGCTGGGTGGATATTTAGTTTATGCATTGGTACACCCAGAAAAATTTTAAACCAGCAGGAGGAAATTATCATGCTACAAATTATATTGACCATTATCCTTTATCTGATAATGGTAGTTCCAGTAGGTGTTTATGTTTATCATATCGCAGCTGGAAAACATACTTTTGCCGATCCGGTTTTTGACCGTGTAGACGGCGTTATCTATAAAATCAGCGGCATTAAACCGCAAAACGGAATGAACTGGAAAAAATACGCTTTGGCTCTACTTGCAACAAACGGTGTAATGATTCTTCTGGGATACATCATTTTGAGAATTCAAAGTATCGCCCTTTTCAATCCCAACGGAATCGGAGGTATGGAGGAATCCCTTTCCTTCAATACAATTATCAGCTTCATGACCAACACCAATCTCCAGCACTATTCCGGTGAGTCTGGGTTGTCTTACTTATCTCAGATGTTGGTCATTACATTTATGATGTTCGTTTCTGCAGCAAGCGGATATGCTGCTTGTGTTGCATTCATCCGTGGCTTGGCCGGAAAAACAAAAGACAATGTAGGAAACTTTTTCGCAGATCTGGTTCGCATCACTACTCGTGTGCTGTTGCCTTTTTCTATCGTCGGCGGTTTGTTGCTGGTATGGCAGGGCGTTCCGCAGAATTTCTCCGGAAATGTTATGGTAGATACCATTGAAGGAGCCAAACAAGTAATTGCAATGGGCCCTGTTGCAGCATTGGAAATCATCAAGCATTTTGGAACAAACGGCGGTGGATTTTTGGGTGCAAACTCCAGTACACCTATTGAGAATCCAACCATCATTACCAATCTGATTGAGCTTTATTCCATGATGCTGCTGCCGGGTGCGTGCGTTATCACCTTTGGCAAAATGGTGCGTGACCGCAAGCGTGAAATGGCACAGGCAAAGTCTGGTCTGGATGCAGAGCAGGCATTTGAGTCTCAGCGCAAAATTCGCAAGAGCTTTACCGTATGGATGTATGGTCGTGAAGGCCGCAGCATTTTCGCTGCTATGGGTATTATTTTCCTGATTGGTCTTTCTGTATGCTTCTGGGCAGAGAGCCAAGGAAATCCTGCACTTGCGGATGTTGGTTTAAGCCAGTCTATGGGTAGTATGGAAGGTAAGGAAGTCCGCTTCGGTATTGCACAGTCTGCAATGTTTACCACCACTACAACATCCTTTACAACCGGTACTGTGAACAACATGCATGATACCTTAACCCCCTTGGGCGGCATGATCCCGATGCTTCACATGATGCTCAACGTTGTGTTTGGCGGTAAGGGTGTTGGGCTCATGAACATGATCATGTATGCAATCTTGGCGGTATTTATCTGCGGTCTGATGATTGGTCGTACACCTGAATATCTGGGCAAAAAGATTGAAGGCCGTGAGATGAAGCTGACTGCCCTGTGTATCATCATTCATCCGCTGTTGATTCTGGCGTTCTCTGCTTTGGCCGTTGGAACGCAGGCTGGAATGGAAGGAATTACAAATCCGGGATTTCATGGACTTTCTCAGGTGCTTTATGAGTATGCTTCTTCTGCCGCAAACAATGGTTCCGGATTTGAGGGCTTGGCTGACAACACAATGTTCTGGAATATCACCACAGGTCTTGCTATGTTCTTCGGTCGCTATCTCTCCATTGTCATTCAGCTGGCGATTGCAGGATCTTTGATGAAAAAACGCTTTGTGAACGAATCTGCGGGTACCCTGCATACTGATACTGTAAGCTTTGCTGTAATTCTGGTGTTTGTTGTTTACATCTTTGCAGCGCTGACATTTTTCCCGGTACTTGCACTTGGCCCCATTGCGGAACATTTGACCCTTTGGGCATAAGGAAGAACTTTTATGAGCAAGAAAAATCAGAAACTGATTACACCTGAAATATTCCGTCAGGCGATTATCGGCTCCTTTACAAAATTAAATCCCGTGTACATGACGAAAAATCCCGTCATGTTCGTGGTGGAAGTAGGATGTTTTATTACCCTGATTCTTTCCTTTTTCCCCGGGTTGTTTGGTGATGTAAGCGATGGCACCAATTTGAGAGTTTACAATATTATCGTCTGTGTAGTGCTATTCATCACCGTTTTGTTTGCAAACTTCGCTGAATCTGTTGCAGAAGGTCGCGGCAAAGCACAAGCAGCAAGCCTCAAAAAAACGCAGAAAGATACCAAAGCCCGTTTGCTCATGGAAGACGGGACAGAAAAGGTTGTTCTTTCCAGCGAACTGAAAAAAGGCGATGTTGTAATGGTTTCTGCCGGTGAAATTATCCCCGGCGACGGAGAGGTCATTGAAGGCATTGCTTCTGTGGATGAATCTGCCATTACGGGTGAATCTGCTCCCGTTGTTCGGGAATCCGGCGGTGACTTCTGCTCCGTTACCGGTGGTACTACGATTGTATCTGACTGGCTGAAAATCCGTATTACTTCCGATGCAGGTAACAGCTTTCTTGACCGTATGATTGCACTGGTAGAGGGTGCTTCTCGTAAGAAGACTCCGAATGAAATTGCGCTGAGCACTCTGTTGGTATCTCTGACCATTATCTTTATGATCGTCATTGTAACCCTGTATCCTATTGGTATTTATTCCGGTGTGCAGCTGCAAACCTCCACTCTAATCGCCTTGGCTGTCTGTCTGATTCCTACCACCATTGGCGGCCTGCTTTCTGCAATCGGTATTGCTGGCATGGATCGTGTTACCCGCTTTAATGTTATCGCTATGTCCGGTAAAGCTGTGGAGGCTTGCGGCGACGTAGATACCATGATTCTTGATAAAACTGGTACAATCACATATGGTAACCGTCTTGCTGCTGATTTCTTTCCGGTAGGCGGTGCAAATCGCAGTGATTTGATCCGCTGCGCAGCACTCACCAGCCTGCATGACGAAACCCCTGAAGGCAAATCTACCTTGGAGCTTGCCCGTCGTTTGGGCGATAACAGCGAAGAAATTTCCGGTTCGGAATTTATTGAATTTACCGCGCAGACTCGAATGAGCGGCGTCAATCTTCCGGATGGCACAAAGGTTCGTAAAGGCGCAGCAGAAGCGATTGAGCAGTATGTGAAATCTCCTGGAGGAGTAATTCCTGAAGATCTCCATGAACAGGTTGATAAGATTTCCAGCTTAGGCGGCACACCCCTTACTGTCTGTGAGGGTGATCGGATTTTAGGTGTCATTTATCTGAAAGATACTGTAAAGCCCGGTATGGTAGAGCGTTTTGAGCGGCTGCGCGCCATTGGCATCAAAACGATCATGTGCACCGGCGATAATCCGCTTACTGCTGCTACTATTGCAAAGGAAGCCGGTGTTGACGGATTCATTGCAGAATGCAAACCGGAGGACAAAATTGACGTAATTAAGAAAGAACAGTCTGAAGGAAAAATTGTAGCCATGACAGGCGATGGCACAAACGATGCCCCTGCATTGGCTCAAGCAAATGTCGGCTTGGCAATGAACAGCGGTACTACTGCCGCAAAAGAAGCTGCCAACATGGTCGATCTGGATTCCGATCCCACAAAGATTTTGGAAGTTGTGGAAATTGGTAAACAGCTTCTTATTACACGAGGAAGTCTTACCACATTCTCCATTGCAAACGATATTGCAAAATATTTCGCAATTATTCCTGCGATGTTTATGATGGCGATTCCTCAGCTTCAGGTTTTGAACATTATGCACCTGGCTACCCCTTACAGCGCCATTTTGTCCGCCTTAATCTTTAACGCTATTATCATTCCATGCCTGATTCCTCTGGCTATGAAAGGTGTTAAATATCGTCCGATGTCTTCTGGAAAGATGCTGGCAAGAAATATGCTGTTTTATGGCTTAGGCGGCATGATTACTCCTTTTATCGGAATTAAAATTATTGATATGATCATTGCTCCTCTGCTTACTTTAATTGGTTTTGGGCTTTAAGAAAGGATGCTTGTGTTATGAAAGAATCAGTGAAAAACTTGCTGCACGGGACACGACAAGCAGTTACAGTTACAGTTGTTTTAATGCTAATTTGCGGACTTTTGTTTCCCTGCCTATTAACTGGATTATCCGCCTTGATTTTCCCGAATCAAGCGGGAGGAAATCTCATTACCGTAAATGGCCAAACAGTTGGCGCAAAATATGTAGGACAGGAATTTACAGAGGACTACTACATGTGGAGCCGTCCTTCTGCTTACCACTATAATGTCTATACCGAGGGTGAGAATGGAAAGCAGTATTATCGGGACGGAACAGAATTTCCGGGGCTCGGATCTGGATCCAATAACTATGCGCCCTCTAATCCTGCACTGACGGAACGTGTGGAAGCAGATATTGAATCATTTTTGGAGAAGAACCCCGAAGTAAAACGGGAAGATATTCCTACCGATTTGTTGACTGCTTCTGGTTCCGGTTTGGACCCACATATTTCTCCCGAATCAGCTGAAATTCAAATTCCCAGAATTGTGGAAGCATCTGGGCTGAGTGAAGACACTGTTCGAGATATTGTTAGAAACAATACGGATGGCAAGTTTCTTGGCATTTTCGGTGAAGAAACAGTCAATGTATTGATGGTCAATATTGAGATTGCTCAAAAGATGGACCTAATCTAACGGAAAGGAGAGGATTAATATGATGGAGATGCATTCCTTCTTGGATAACGTCCGAATTATTGCGCAGATTGGTTGAGGGCTTGGAATAGGGCATGGCCAGTGTCCTGTGTACGATTTTCTGTCGCCAAACAAAACAAATCGCGATTGGAAACGAGGGCACGAAGCCATGTCACAGCAGATTCTACAGGTCGACCAGGCCATGTTGGAAACCACCCTGGACCGGATGGTCCGCAAAAGCGTCGAGGAGACCCTGAACGCGATGCTCGACGCCGAGGCCGACGAGATCACCGGCGCCGCCCGATACGAGCGCAGCGGGGAGCGGAAAGCGTACCGGGCCGGCCACTACGGGCGGGACCTGACCGTCAAGGCCGGCAAAATGAGCCTCAAAGTACCGAAACTGAAAGGGCGCGGTGTTCGAGTCGGCGGTGATCGAACGCTATCGGCGGCGCGAGGAGAGCGCCCGGGGAGGCGCTGATCGACATGTATCCGGCCGGCGTGAGCACCCGGCAGGTCGATGATGTCGCCCAGTTGCTGTGGGGCGACCGCATGCCCTCGCAGACCCTGAGCGACAAGCTCAAGAAGGTGTACGCCGAGATTGACGCATGGCGCAACCGGCCTTTGGAACAGGAGTACGCGTACGTGTTCATGGACGGCGTGTGGCACAAGCGCTGCTGGGGAGGCAGCGTGGAGAACGCGAGCGTGCTCGTGGCCATCGGCGTCGGCATGGACGGCCGCAGGGAGGTGCTCGCCGTGGCGGAGGGCATGAAGGAGGACGCGGAAAGCTGGCGCTCGTTCATCAGGGGCATGCTCGCACGAGGGTTGAGGGGCGTGCGATTGGTGACGGGAGACCGGTGTGCGGGGCTGGTCGCCGCCGTGGGCGAATTGCTGCCCGGGGCGCGTTATCAGCGGTGCATGGTGCACTTCGAGCGCAACATCCTCGCCGGGGTCAACCCCGGGAACAGGGATTGGGCCGCCGACGCGCTGAAGGCCATATTCTCCATGGAGACCCGCGGCAAGGCGCTGGAGAAGGCGGAATCCGTCGCCGAGGACATGGAGGCGCGGAAGCTCGGGGAGGCCGCCAAATGCCTTCGTGAGGGCATCGGCGAGACCACGACCTACCTGCTCGACGACTACCCGCGCGAGCATCGCCGCCGCATCCGCACGAACAACATGATCGAACGCCTCAACCGCGAGATCCGCCGGCGCACGCGAGTGGTCGGCAGCTTCCCCGACGGACGCAGCGCGCTCATGCTCATATGCGCGCGCATCCGCTACGTGACCTCCAACGAATGGTCGACACGACGCTACCTCGACATGTCAAGACTCGGTGAGAACGTACCAGCAGCGCACTGATCATCGCCACAGGGACGGACGAAGACCAAAGTGCGCAAGAATCCGGGCACTACCCCACCAAGACCCCGCCCTCGCAGCCTGAACGCCACGACGAACACGCCGGACACCGCCAGCGGGACGAAGCACGCCCGAAAACACCCCATCAGAACCCCGGCGCATCAACCCTACAAAGTTGACAAAAACATAGGAACACCCCCTTGTGAAGCCATCTTGTTATAAGTAATGTCAATTTTGTTTTAACAGAGCCAAACAAATCGCGATTGAAAACGAGTGCATACTCTGATCACCGTCACAAAGACGAGCGAAGACCAAGTGCACAAAACTCGGTTACTACCCGCCTTGATTTTTTACCATGATGGGTGCTCCTTTCACCACACGTTTCTCACATGATGAAAGGGGCTAACCACCACCGGTCTAACGGCAATATCCACGGCCCAGAACCGTAGCCCGGCTTCCGCAATGACCCCGAACCTCAATAGCGCCGATCCCCAAATCAAATATTCATTTATCCTTGAAATGTGATTCGACTATCGACGAATATATTTCTTATAGAGACTGGAATACAGTGTTTCATTCCCATTGAAATCCCACATTTTAAAATCAGCTTTCCACGTACACTTATGAATATAAGTGGAAGAGTCAGGCTGATAAGATGACTTATCTGCATTGAGTATTGAGCTCAGAGCCAAAGCATTGGCATTACTATCAGGAATACCATCGAAACCCTTCCGTACATCCTCAAATCGGTGATACGCGTTATCGATGACACAATCTGTAAAGAAATAATCTATCAATAAATCATATGTGCTCAAATATAAAAACCAAAAATCATCAATATATTTAAAGAGAGGATCACCTTTGTGCCCGCCTATACAATATATCGACCACAATCTTGACCACCTAGGATCCCACTTTATTGTATCAACCGATTTGGTGTCTGCCTTTACGGAGAAGAAACGCCCACTAAAAAAATCACTTTCAAATTTCGAAGTCATAATTACTGTTGCATCAACCCAGAGGCCTCCATGTAAGTATAGAAGTTCAAATCTCAAAAAATCAGAAAAATGGGTTAATGAAATAATTTTTTTTTCTACAAAATCATAAAAGGAACACGATCTCTTTGTATAATACTCATAGTTATTTTTTGTAATGAGTATTACAGGATGCTTACCTGCGTAGAATTTAACAGATTCAAAGGCAATACGGACAATATCTGGCATTGCGTCTTCACCTTGCCACCACATAATCCAGATGGGACATGTATCCATATCGTCATCTCTGATATTTGAGAATTTCTCATATTCCACATTTTTACTGAAAGATTCAAGAAAAGAATCCAAACCCTGTTTATATTTTTTCAAGGCATGGAATGACACCTTTGACATGAATTTCCGAACTGCGAGTTTGTTCCCGAACAGGTTTCTGTATCGAATTAGATTCTCCACTATAATCTCCATATGTTGGCAAGACTGCTAGGCATATCATTATTTTGAACCTAACATAATTATTTAACGACAATCTATTATTTAAATCGATTCATCAATTTGCCTTGCCATGCATCTACTCCAATTTCGAATAAAGAAATATACGTGGTACCTAGCTTATGGCTCAGATATTGTGGCCATCGCCAATTATTGTATATAATCTGAGAAATTGCTTGTCCCAAAATAATTCCCCAGGCTCCAATATGTAATACCCCACACAAAAAGGCGACTAATGAACAACCAAATACCGCAGCAAATAGATAACCCCGCAGATAAGGAATTTCATTCATACTTATTATATAATTGCAACATATGGAATGTTGCTGCAATAGCGCCATATATAAAGACAGCATAAGATATAATGCGTAATCGACCTGCGTTCCCGGTTTAAGAAGGGGAAGTAAGGGTAAGATTACAACAGCAACACCTATTGTTCCCAGTAGGTACAAACTCCAATATGCAACAATTCCTGTAGAAATAATATATCTCTGTTGCTTTACATCGTTTTCAGCATATGCAGACTGCATTGCAGGGAAAAAGGATCTAGGATAGGCGGCAGCAAAGTTTGATGCGGCGGTCGCTAACTGAAGAATCACAGAATAAGTGCCGGTCTGCTCGAGAGTAAGGAATAATGAGCAAAGAATAGAAGTAGCTTGCGTAGACACATAAAGGGCTAATTGGACGATGCCATCCCTCCATGCCAAATGTGAAATAGTAGCAAGAATTGTTCGAATCTCGCCAAAAGTAATCGGTCTCAGATCGCCGGCACGGCCTTGCTCCAGATTTTTATGATGTCTCATACGTACGAGGGAATAACCTCGTAGAACTACCGAGTTAACGAAATAGCCAATAGAAGCACCCAAAAGCCCAAAACCCAAAATGAGTAAAAGCCCGCTAATAATAAGCTGAGAAATCTTAGCAATCGTCTTAGCTTGATTTTCTCCAGCCACATCTCCGTAGCCACGTAAGGTAGTAATGGAATATAGAAAATATAAATTGAGAACAATTGATATGCAGAATAAAATCCATGATGCCCAATGCAGTCCATCATTCAAATCTGAAGTGATATAAGAGATATATACGGTTCCGATACTGGACAAAAGAATAAACGTTAAACCGGCGATAGCAGCATAAATGAGCTTAGATGTGCGAATAACCGTATTCAGCAAATGCCAATCGACACCATCCTCTTTTGAGCCCAAATCATGACCTGTAGCGGTCAAATGTCTCGCGCCACTGACCACATAGACTATGTTACGCGCAAAAGTGGGAGTGAATCCGAATTCAAAAAGCATGGCCAAATTGGCTACAGCAATGTATACATACCACAACCCAAGTTCATCACCCGACAAGAAACGCATGAGCAAAGGCAAAAGAACAAAGCCACTTGCCATCGACACAACTGTTCCTACATAATTCCAAATTACATCTGACCGTTTGGTTCGGAAAGCCATAATCTGATCCTAACTGTGAAGTTTCAACAGAAGATAATTAATTTTTTTCAGTAAAATTAACAACAAATAATGCTGTTTCAAGACAAGCTTGAATTTGAAGTCTTGTGTTTTAAATCCTGAAATCAAATATGGGTTCTTTTGCCAATGAGGGAAATGACTGTCAACCCAAGAATGTAACACATGAACATTTCTAAGTCCATCGAATCCAGAAGAGAGTTGGAACCGAGATTCAAAGTTAAGAATGTGATTAATTGCTTGCCATTCGATTTCACTGTAATAATCTTTGAATCTGTCTCCATCGATGGATAACAACAAATAATCAAAAGATTTTAGTATAGATAAATGCCCATTATTATTTAACGTATGAATGATACTATTCTTATGAATGGTATAATTATAAAGCGAAAAATGCGTATAAGCAATACGTTCCGAATCTATCACTAGAGGAAGTATCGAGGCAAGATCTTCACCTATATATTGTCCATCCGGAAGGAATAAACCACCATGACGATTCAGAAAATCCTTATTTATAAACTGCAACCACAATTCTGCGCAGTTACGCACATATTCTTTTTTCGAACAAGCGGATGTCTTACATATTTTTTTTATGAATGTCCCTTTGTCATCTACGATAGAAGCCTCATAAAGGATGAGATCGTTGTTCCACAAGTCAGCATCTAACATTTTACGCAAAACAGCGACATCAATCATATCATCACTGTCCACGAAACCCACATATCTGCCTCTCGCTACTGAAATTCCAGTATTTCTGGCCCTATTCTGACCTTCGTTTTTTTTATGGATGACCCTACTAGATACCGCAAACTTCATTTCGTCAAGTAAATTAGCTGTCTTGATATCAGATCCATCATCAACAATAATTACTTCAATTCTGGAGTCATTAAATTGAGTAAAAGGAACAAGGCATTTATGCAATAGATTAGAAGGTGTGTTATATACGGGTATAATTAGAGTTAAAATGATGTCTGCATTATCGTTCATAATACTATGCTTTCAAAACATGGTCGTCACTATATTGGATATTTCTACCTGCTAATTTGAATACAGATATCAACGCAAAATTAAAACAAACCAAAAAAGCAGACATCTCGCAGAAAGCCACCGGAACATATAGTATTAAGCCGTAAGCGTTTAGACTGTATAAACCATTCTTACGGGCACGAATGATGGCCAAAAAATATACAACATAAAATATTGTCGCAACAATATATCCTGATTCAAGGATAATATGACAAAACGCATTATCCACGACAAAAGAGGTGTATCCATTATAGAAAATCTGAATTTTTGAATAATCAAATCCGAAGGGATTGGTACCGAAATTCAGATAGAAATAATTTGCTAATTCTAATCGCCCAGAAAGAAGACGATTCAGGTTAGTCATCCAGGGCGAACTCGATGTATAATGCATCATTAAATATAGTGAAAAGATGCATTCGATTAAGAATAAAAATGCTATTAAAGTATACATGGCTTTATGAATATTCTTTGATTTTATCAACGAGAATACCATCGATACGACAAGAATAAAAGCTATGCAAATTGACGATGTTCTCGAATATGCGATGCTCCAACAGAGAAAAAACCCGAATGAATACACGAACAAATCCATTAAATTGAATTTTTTAAATCGCACTATGGCAAAGGCACAGCAAACAACTACTACAAAAGAAGAGAAAGTATTAGGGTGGGTAAACCCCATAGGATCACGGACAAGCCCACCATCTCCTTTTATCGGATAAGATGGGATTATACCGAGTCTTGCACTCAATGATGTTAACAACAATATGCTGCTATATATTATGATCAGTATCTTCGCTATTTTTTTTACATCAACTCCATCGGATGCAATTGCGAACAAAACCAGTAGGGCAAGATTCCAACTTCCCGAAAAATATGTAGACATTCCCAAAAATATGATCAACGGGAACAAAAAAATTAGTTTGACACGTATTCGCTTATCCAAAATTATTATTGTCGCTAATATAATAGCACAAATTACACGTATATATAGATATATAGGATATATGAATAAACTCTCATTATTACGAAAATTTGTTAGTGTTAAAGCATTTGAAATGGCATACATTACAAAGCACAGATAAAAAAGAGATAAGGGCTCTATCTTTTTGTTTAAGATATTCATCTGCTGTTCCGCCTAAAAAATTACTCGATGACGATTCTCTCATAATACTGAGTCAGTACTTCAGCATTCTCTTTGGCAGAGTATCCCTTTGATGCCAGAAGTTCAGGGTTCTGCGCAAGGCGACCTCTAATGTACATCTTTTCCAATACATTGCTCCAAGCCTCATAATCTGCGGTGCGGTCAACAAAAATACCAGTCCCTGTAATATCTGATTCTCTCGGCACATCAGTGGAGTATACGCAATGCAATCCCGCCGCTTGAGCTTCTACACACGAAACAGGAAGACCCTCATACAATGAGGGCATGAAAAATATATCCAGCATAGAATACAGCTCATTAATATCCTCACGCACACCAAGCATCAATACAGAACTAGTTACGCCTTCATCTCGTATCGTTTGTTCCAACTCAGCACGATCAGTTCCATCACCAATGAATACTAATTTGGCATTGGAATACCTCCGTAAAAACTGTGCAAACACTTTCACGGCAAATGGATAATTCTTTTGCTTAACTATACGTCCCACACATCCAATCACGGGAGCATTTAACGGAATACCAAACTCAGCGCGCAAACGATTATTGATGCCATCATCGTATGCAAACTGCTCAATCGGAATACCGTTACGAATCACAGTAAATGGCTTATTCCCGAATAAAAACTTACCTGCATCTTCAGAACAGGCCAGTCTATCCGTGGCATACATCTTGCCGATGGCATTCAATGGTGCATTACGCAGTCGGTGCAAGAACTGATCCGAACTATTGTTCAGATGACTATGCAAAATCCTGTGCTTCACACCGGTATGTTTTGCGTCACGTAAAACACAGAACGCCGAGTTTGGCATTTGACAATGCACAATGTCATATTCGGCTCCATGCTTCTCAAAGAAGGAATCCACCTCTTTAACAAACCGAGATAAACCTCGACTAGCATAGTTAACAGTATAAACGCGGGAACCTTTTTCTCGTAGATTATCATCGTACGTTTTGTCATGCATCAGCACGCCATCGATACTCGAATGGTGCAGATAGTCGAAATGCACTCTATTCTCATCATGATAAAGATCCATATTGTATACGAAGCGTGCAACTCCGGCTGCGCGATTTAGTGATGGAACAACTTGTAGGACTCGGATAGGCTTAGACATTATCGTACGCTCCTCTATCGGAGTATTGTGATGATATCCGCAGCATCGAACCGATGCGACACACAAGTTTTGACTTCATCGGGGAAATGGCCAACAGCGATATACATCACCATGTTTTCATTTTCAGGAATATTCAATAGTTTCCTAGTCGCCTTTTCAGGTCCTTCCTTCATCATGGTGTTCAACGGACACGCAGCCAGCCCCTCACGCTCTAAGGATAAAAGTAACGACATCCCAAAAAGTCCACCATCTGTGAAGCCTTCATTGCGTTCCTGCGGTGCCATAAAAACCGCATTGTCTGCAGTTACAAGGAGCAATGCCGGAGGCAACTTATATCCATTGAAACCACCCTGATAATCCAGCGCTTTCCCGATAATCCCCGAGTTAAGAATAATGCGCAGGCGAGCAGGCTGTCGGTTGCACACCGTGGGAGTCCGCATTGCCAATTGAACTGCGGGGAACAATTCCTCGTAGGTCACCGGCTGATCAGCATATTCTCGAATAGAGTGACGACTCTCAGACAATTCTTTGAATGGAAGATTCTTGTTATCCTGTTTCGAATCACGCGAAATTACGATGCTACCACCCAAATTAGATTGTTCGGTCTGAATCTCATGCCATGTTTCCTCGGAGAAAAGACTCTTTACATATTGCAAAGCTTCTTCATGACCTTCATGGCGTACAACATACTCATGTAGTGCAGCTAGAGCACCGTGATAGCTTTGGCTAGAACGATAGTCAGGAACAATGGCACGATACATTTTCATTTTTTTGGCGAGCGAAGCGAGAGGACGTTTACCAAATCCATAGCGGAAATGCATATGGCTCAGACCTTTTTCGATCTGATGCGTGAAAAAAATCATACGAGCTTGCACCTGCTCAGCACCTTTTGATGACGGTTTAGAGTAAGTTTTTTCAAACCTCCTAGCCTGTTTCAGAGCTGCATGGCGCAAAGCCGGATAGCTATTGGCAAAGGCCCGATACAAGGCGATTAGTTTCACCGGTCCATGCTCTTTCAGGTATTGCTTGGTGGCTGGATTCATGATTGCTCTCTCCTAAATCCAAATCGTCTCAGTCGTGGATTGCGGTATTGAGGAAGGTAAGAGCTTCCCCACGTTTGGTTTCAAATACCTGATGCACGTGTTGGTAATCAATCGGATTATCGACCACGCTCAAATCTCGATAATCCTGCAGGTACTGGCCGGTTTCACCGGTCATTTCCAGCAGATTCATGATGCGCCCGCTGAAACGGCCCGGACTAATCGAAACAAATTTCTTCGAAAGATTCATCGAAAATGCGGTGCCGTGGAACGAGTCAGTGACCACATATTCAGCGCTCATGAACAATGAAACGAACTGCTCCACAGTGGGGCACACAATGGTGTGTACGCCTGCACGGCGTTCGTTCACGCCATACGCAATGCGATAGAGAGGCAAGCCAAGCTTCTCAGACAAGCGCTTGGCATACTCGTCAAACTCATGATTGCGATTGAGCTGGTAAATCAGAATGAACGGCTCTTTCGGCACATCGTCGCTATGCAGCTCAGCCCAATCATCCCGTGTGAGCATAAGAGTCGGATCGATTACAGGAACCGCGCCATGCACACCGATAGAATCCAGCAGATCAGCTGCCTCAGCCTCGCGCACGGAGATATGTGAGTACTTCAGCAGCTCCTCACGCATTGGTTCAATCTCCCAGTCATCGAGTTTGGATTTGCCGATGCTGGCAGCGTATGCAATGCGCTTCGCGCCTTCAGGCGCAAATGTCAAGTAGAAGGCCTTTTCAAAACCCTTGTTCCACATGCTGTTCCACACCTGATCGCTACCGGTGCAGTAGATATCTGCCTTGGGCGGATCCTGCTCCAGCTCGTCAATGGAATAGTACGGGCGCGGGGTCAGGTTCAGCTTGCTGTGACGAAACGCGTTCAGAGGAGCTGCGCGTCGCTTGACCATGCGGCTCACCGGGATACGTGCCAACGCCTTAACGCCAGGAATCTTGAAAATAGGCATTTTCTTGGCCACCTGACCGTTCAATGCACGATCGGTCTCGTTAGCCGGGATGGCATCCGCACGGTAATAATCCACGATTGTTGGGGATGCGCCCACGCTAGCAAGCACTTTCTGCGTGGCATAGGTCTGTAGACAGGAGCCATAGTTCGGGGAATTATGCAGGGTTACGACTGCAATAGTCGGATTGCTGTTATTGGGGGCCGTCATTGCTTGGCTCCTTTTCTCAAAAGATGTGTATAGATGAATGAACGTACTGAATTGGGAACCAAGCACACCGCCACATGAGGCACAGTGGAGACCAAGAACTCGCCAAAAGTAAAATATCCACGCTTGAGCTGGGCGGTCTTGAACTTCCAGATATGTGGCAGATAGGCCGGTCCACCACGGCGACCGTAAAAGTCGGCGCTCACGCGCATGGCCACCAGTGGATGGTCGATATTCCAGGCTTTGCATCCAATGGCAAGCATTCGATTGAACAAATCCCAATCCTCAAAATATAGGAAATCCTTACTGTAATTTCCAGCTTTCATAACCATGCTCTTCTTATACATCATAGAAGGATGGCGGAAAGGATTACGCCTCTTCGAATATGCGATGATCTCCTCCGAAGATACGGGGAGCGTGGAAGTTGCTACTGGAGTGCGAGGATCTTTTATGAACTCAATAATTTGCGACCCGACCATGTCGAGATCGTGCTCTTGCATAACTCTTAGCTGTTCCTCCATACGCGTGGGGAATGCATAATCATCGGTATCCATGCGAGCCACGATTTCGTTATGGCAAACTCGTAAACCATATCCCAACGCGAAACCCAATCCACGATTTTCTGGATAAGACACCACTGTCAATAGACCGGGATGACTCATGTCGAAACGTGTAATTGACGCATCCAATTCTGGAGTCAGCGGTCCATCCTCAACCAACACAATTTCTTGCGGAGTTACAGTCTGCGCCATCAAACTCGCCAGAGACTCTTCTAAGAATGTCGCACGCTCACCTGCATACACACTCATAAGCACACTGTAAGGAGGGAAACTGGACGCAGACATATCAGGCATGGGTACCATCACTTGTTATACCCCGGAAAGAGCATAGCGAACTCCCGCCAAGCAATAGACCACCATTCAAAACTCTTCCCCCTCCATCTAGGGCACATACTCCTTAAAATTATATGTGAAAAGAAGATTACCTCTAGGGGTATCCTGTCATAGTTTGATGTAGTTTATTTTGTTCGACACTTCCCCCACCGGATTCGGGATACAGAATAATATTCCGGAACAAAGCTCTCAACGTCTTATTCCGATATCTTCTATGCAACGCGGTACTCCGGGATTGTGCCATCCCATCTCGAATTGGATGAGCGAGAATATGTCGATACTCAAAAGTCATCCTTATGACGCGCGGGATCTTCCTCACGTCTATCTTCGTTCAAAACCGGTTACCCGACTACATCTGTCACGAGGAAGTATCATCGTAACCAACCTTGCCGTTTCCCCGACCGCAAATTCCCCTCAGCGCGAGTATTTCACAACGTCGATTTTGGATTCGCTCAGAATCAGATACACCTCTGGCAAGCCACTCTCACCACGCCGACACATACTGCCGCGTGATCTGCGGCCGCACCGGCGCCTCTTGCACCCGGTAGTGCTTGCGCATGCTGGTGAGCATGGTGAGCAGAGCTCGGTTCGTCTGCTCGGCGGCGAGCCGGAACTTGGGGAACTCCTTGCCATGCGGATCCTCAATGTCTTGAGCCTCCGGCAGCATCGGGCGGATGATCGACGACATATCGATCACTGACTGCAGCCGTTCCTGGATCGTCAGTCCCTTGACCATGCCGTTCTCTGCACAGTACTTGCACATATTCGCAAAATCCGGCAGCAGGAAAGTGTACCGCACCGCCGTCGGAGCCAACGTCACGATATCCTTGCGTTGGCTCTTTTCAAAGCACAGGATCAGATCGGCGTCCGAGGCCATTTGGCTGGTCAGACGCCGCGAGCGGAATCCACTCGACTCGATGCCCACGCTGTCCATCATCCGGGCACTGGACGGATCGATCTGATGCATAGGCAGACCATGCGTTCCGGCGCTCGATACACGCACCGTGGTTCCTTCAAGATAATGGGTCAGCAACAGTTCGCCCATAGGCGAGCGACAGATATTGCCTGTGCAGACGAACATGATATGCATAGCCAGTCCTCATTCACTTCCTTGAACACAACCTTGTGGGCATGCCCATATCTTAGCCTAAGGCATCATCCTACCCTCGCTCGTGGAAACATCCTATTCGATGGTCCGGAACACAGAGCGGGGGTATGCTACGAACCACCCCCAAACCGATACGCACACAACAAGATAAAACAGCGCAAAAATGAACAATAAGTTACCACTGTAGAACATGGCGAAATATATGGTCAGACTTCTTTACGTTATACTCACCATCGGGTAGAGTGAGCGTGTTTCATGTTACGTGTAACGCGTTTCGTGCGATACGAAAGAGAAGTCCCTCTAAAAACAATAGGGGGGGGGAAGGCAATTAAGTTGAACAGCCAAAACGAAGGACAGTCTGCCGCGCCAACGTTCTTTGACGGATCATACTTTTCCTTGAGCAACGACGGTACCCTGCTGCACAGCGAATCCGAGACGAAACCGCCTCTTTTCGACTACTCTATTCCGCGCTGGCGTTACATATACAACGCCACCCTGGTGGTACTCGATCTGCTGATGACGCTGATCGCCACCGGCATCATGTTCGCGTTGTTGCCGGCACAGCGTCAGGCAGTCATGAACATGGCTCCGGACAATCAAGGGGTCACGGCACTGCTCGCGCTGGTCTGCGCGTCATGGATCATCAGCCTGTGCTGCACGCACACCTACGAACGCCACACGATGGGCGAGGACTACTCTCTGTACTCCAAGCTGCTCAACGCGGCCTTCGTCGACTTCATCATGCTGTGCACGCTGGGATACCTGTTCCATCTCAGCATTCCCCGCTCGCTGAACATCTGCATTCCCATCGTGTCGCTCGTGCTGGTGCTCGTTGAGCGCTGGCTCATGCGACGGGCGCTTCACCGCAACCGCCGCAAGGGAGAGTTCAACTACCCAACCATCGTGATCGGCTCTCCCGAGGGTATCCACAAGATCCTGCGGCAGTTGAGGGAAAGCACCAGCCTCGGATACGCGCCCATCGCCGTGTGCCCGGTCGCTTCCGTACGCAACGAGGATGATCCGACCGAAGCCCAGTATCTGGTTTCGGTGCCATTCACTCCGGCCAATGACGACGAGGCGAAGCTCAAGGTACTGGCCCTCAACTCCCACCTGCCCCTGACCGCCAAGCGGCTCAACGCCCGCACCGTGCTGATCGCGGACGTGCTGACCCGCGACTCCGAAACGACGCGCACCCTGTCACTTGCTGTCGAATCCATGGGCATCGAGCTGGCCACCACCGCGTCCGTCGCCGATATCAGCGGCGCTACCCTACATCTGCGCAACGATCCGCTGATGCCGGTGCTCACCGCGCAGCTTACCCAGTACTCCACCTTTACACGCATCCTCAAGCGCGTGTGCGACATCGTGCTTTCCTCCATCGCGATCGTGCTCAGCTCGCCGCTCATGCTGTGGGCCGCGTACAAGGTGCACAAGGAGGACGGCGGTCCCGCGCTGTACTCCCAGTCGCGCATCGGCATGTATGGCCGCCCGTTCACCATGTACAAGTTCCGTTCCATGCGTATCGACGCCGACAAGATGGATGCCGCCGTGGCGGCCCAGGCCGGCGTGGAGCTCGGCACCACGTTCAAGCTCAAGGAAGACCCGCGCGTCACAAAGATCGGGCATTTCATCCGCAAGACCTCGATTGACGAGATCCCCCAGTTCTTCAACGTCTTCAAGGGCGATATGTCGATGGTCGGCCCCCGCCCACAGCGCCAGTACGAAGTGGACCAGTACTCGTCGCTCTACTCCACCCGCCTGCTCGTCAAGCCCGGCATCACCGGCCCGTGGCAGATCTCCGGGCGTAGTGACCTCTCGCAGGAGCAGTCCGAATTTGCCGACGTCTCCTACATCCAGAACTGGTCCATCACCGGCGACATCGCAATTCTGTTCAAGACCGTCGCCGCGGTGTTCAAGGGGACGGGGTCGTACTGATTCCGTTTGGGCGGAGGATGCGAGCTGTCGAGGGATGATTCGGCGCTGCGACATCCGCCACCTCCTGGCGTTACATGCGACGTGTACTTCGTGCACTGCTATGGATAGTCCACCGGGCTATCCATCCAGCGGGAGGATCGATACATGAGAAACCGGGGTGTGTTGTGCATCAACGTGCACAGCCCACCCCGGTTCTTTGTTGTGTAACAGCACATGCACACTCCCCTTACAAGAGCCCTCGGTACAGCCATAGGCGTAGTGTGTTCTGGTCACTTTGGTGAATCTTGCGCGATGCGGGCGCGGTCTACGGCACTAAGGTACAGGAAAGAAGTGGTATATGACTAGACTCGGAATGACGGCAACGAAACGCACACAGGCACTCACCAGCGAGGAATCATACGTCAACGGGCATCTGACCCGCACCGCATTCATCTCCATCGCCATCCTCACCTTCATCACCTTCGTGGGCAATTTCACCCAGCTGCAGCTGAGTGCCGCATTGCCCACCATCGTTTCGGAGTTCGGCATTTCCGTCACCACCGGTCAGTGGCTCACCTCCATCTTCCAGCTGGTCATGGGCGTGATGGTGCCGCTGACAGCCTTCCTCACCCGGCGGTTCTCCACGCGGCAGATCGTCATCGTCTCGATGGTGGTGTTCACGATCGGATCACTGTTCGCCTGGCTCGGCCCCACCTTCCTGCTCGTCCTGGTCGGCCGACTGCTCGAGGCCATCGGCACCGGCGTGATGTGGCCGGTGCTGCAGATCACCGTGTTCTCCATCTATCCGTTGTCCCGCCGCGGCATGGCCATGGGCACGGTCGGCATGGCCATGAGCGTGGCGCCCGCGGTCGGACCGACCATCGGCGGATGGCAGACCGATGCGAACGGCTGGCGCTCCATCTTTCTGACCCTGACCGTCATCGGCGTGATTTCGCTGCTGCTCGCCATCTTCGGCCTGCGCAATTTCGGCGTGAACGACCCGAGCGCGCGCGCCGATTTCTTCTCCGTCGGACTGTCGGTCATCGGCTTCGGCGGTCTGATGTTCGGCTTCACGAACATCGAATCGTATCCGTTCACGCATCCGATGGTGTGGGCCGCCATGCTGATCGGCCTGGCCGGCATCGTGTGGTTCGTTCTGCGGCAGGTGCATGGGGCACGCCGGTTCAACGCGGCCAAGGCGGCGTACCGCGCTTCGCAGGCGAATGAGTCGGAACAGGCGGGCGATTCCGCGGATGCGGAAGCGGAAGATACGGCTAGGGGCGCCGCCAAAAATGTCGCTGAGAATGCCGCGGTGAAGGCGTTCCCCCAGCCGCCGCTGCTCGATCTGGGCGTACTGAAGAACCGCAGCTTCACTGTCGGCACGATCTGCGCGGCGCTCAGCTTCTTCGCCTTCAGCTCGATCATGGTCATCATGCCGTTGTATATCCAGGACGATCGCGGCTATTCGGCCACGATGAGCGGCCTGATCATGCTTCCAGGCGCCTTCGGCCAGTGCATCTCACAGTTCTGCGGCGGCAAGCTGCTCGACCGCTTGGGCGCCCGACCCGTCGCCATCGTCGGATCGGCCACGCTGCTGTTCGGCACGATCATGATGAGCCTGATCGGTCCGACCACCTGGATCTGGTGGATCTCCATCTGGCAGTTCGTGCGCCAGGTCGGCATGGGCTTCGTGCTGATGCCCATCACAACATGGTCGCTCAACTGCCTGAAGCCCTCCGAGGTTTCCGCCGGATCGGCCGTGACCAACACGGCTCGCCAGATCGCCGGCGCCATCGGCGCACCGGTGCTGGTGATCATCATGGAGACCCTGACCGCATTGCGCCAAGCGGCGCTCGGCGGCGGGGCGGCGAACCGGATCCCCGCCAACATCTTCGGCATCGAGTGGACGCTGCGGTTCAGTGCATTTCTGGTGTTCCTGCAGCTGATGCTCGTGCTCTTCGGTGTGAAGGGCGACGGGGCCGGATCCTCGCGCGACGTGGCGCAGCGGGCCGTGGCGCGTCTGCGCGCGGCTCGGGAGAAGTAAGGCGGTTCTATTACCCCCGTTCTGCTACCACCCTCAGTCTCGCTTCGCGAGCCAGCCCCCGCCAGCGGGAGCATGCCAGTGCTGACCTTGGTAGAGCTGATTCGTTACCGCCTCGAAGATTTGCCTCGCTGACAGTCTCTTCAGCGAGGTAAATCTTCTACCCTGTAGAAACGCCACCTCGCGAGAAGACTCCTTAGCGCGGCAGATCTCCTGTTCTCAGGAGTATTGACTTGCCCACCGTGTTCTATCGCGGCAAGCCCATTATCCTTTAAGCGCATCACCCCGCTGACAACGCTCTCCTCAGTGCAAACCTTCGAGAGGTTAGAAGCAACGGCACACTATCTCTCCGAGATGTGGTAGAACGAACATCCTCTGGACGGTTCACCCCACTGACGGCATTCCCAGCGCGCTAAACCGCCCAGAGGCTGGACATCATGCCCCGCCGCTCCTTTAAAATTGACGTGGATCCAATATCCTATAGCAACAGCGCCCCGCGGAGAAGCTCCTCAACGGGGCAAAACACCGACTCTATAGAAGCACCACCGCGCACACCGCAATCCGCCACGGCAAGTCCATCACTCTCTAAACGAACCGTCTCGCTGGCACCCTCCTCAGCGGAGCAAAGCATCTAGTATCCTGCGTCGTAAGTTTGTGCACTATATTTGGCTCCCCTCTTGGAGGCTGAGCCGTGAAGCAAACGCCGGAGGCGTTTGTAGGCGAAGGCGAACGACAGTGAGCAGATAAAACTGCGGCCGTAAGGCCGTCCTTGATCGCGGACGAGCTGGCCGCGAAGCGGCTTGATTCAGGCGTTCTCGGGAATCCTCCCCTCAGGCCGCTGCGCATGCAGCTCGTCCTGCGATCAAGGACGGGTTGCGTCCGCAGCTTGATTGCTCGTCTGTCGGCGGATATCCGTGGTCGAACGTCACGGTGACGTTGCACGCCCCCGCTGGCGGGGGCTGTCGGCGGAGCCGACTGGGGGTGGTCGTAACCGTAACCACTGCAACGGCAAGCATCCGATCACTCTCCTGTGCCGGACCCCACCTCCCGGCGCTATGGCATCACACACTCCGCGCACCGCCATGGGCAGCCCGCAAGGGTATCCATCCAGCGGGAGGACCAACCAACCATGCACGAGACAGCCCGCCGTCGCCTTGCTTGGTACGGCCGCGCGGTGGGACAATGACGGCATGGCCATGCACCGCATCATCGTTCCGCATTGGCGTACGCCGGCATCCCGCAGGATGCTCCTGGCGTGCGCCGCCATCGCCTGCTGCATTCTGGCCGAGGCGGCGCTGCGCTGGCCGGCCGTCAATTTCCATACCTCGTATCTGCTCATACCGCTGCTGGCCCTGGGCACGCTGCCGATGCTCGCGATCATGCCGCAGACCGGCGCATGGCTGGTCACGACGGTGTACTGCGTCGGTTTGGTCTCGCCGTTCCCGATGTCGTATTCGTATACGCTGGCGATGGTGGCGGCGGTGGCCGTCATCTGGCGCGACGGCCGCGCGATGGCGCTGCTTGCGGCGCTGCTCGGACTGTCCGCGCTGCTCGTCGACCAGAAGGTGCTGTTCGGACTGGGCCTGTCAGATTCGGTGGT